>Ga0310695_10002217_pt1 | contig 41765 bp, 44 predicted proteins | sample RumenRJG_04DNA_FD_203882 | JGI IMG/M metagenome (GOLD analysis project Ga0310695, IMG submission 203882) | Bovine rumen microbial communities from Lethbridge, Alberta, Canada - RJG_04 (v2) (version 2) | ecosystem: Host-associated > Mammals > Digestive system > Stomach > Rumen | place: Canada... | reverse complement strand
TGCTGTCAAAAACGCTGTCATATTTCAATTTAAAACAGAGTTGACATCATATTTCATAAGATTTGCTGTCAGCAGAACAGCTCTAAATCGTCAAGCACGCTTGCGGCGTTAGCGGCTTCTTCGTCCTCGGTCATCTCCGAAATGAAAGAAGTTATTTCAGCTTGTTGAACGGAATCGGGAATATTAATAGCAGAGGTTTCTAATTCTTCACGAATCATTTTGCGCAGCCTTTCAATAAAAGCGTTCTCTCTACATTCCTGCACGGAACGCTTCATATATTCGGCGATTAGGTCTACCACAAATTTGTTTTTTGATTTATCTGTGTGCTTACTCAAATTCCTCATAAAAGCGCCGACCTCGGCTTCGTATTCGTCGGTTTCCCTGAATCGAATCGTCAGCGTGTACGGCTTCATAATCCGATCCCTGCCGAAAGCTGAACATTGGCAAGATATTCATAGCCTTTTGCAGCGGCGCAAATATCTTCTTCAAAGGTGATCCTCTTTGAATTGACCTTGCCGAAATTCTTGATCAGGCAACCGCCGCCACCGGTTACCCAAAGCCGCATTGTATTTTCATCATAGCCGTGTTCTCTAAGTCTGCGGAATATCCCGTTGACATATTCCGCAGCGACGGCTTTAACAATAGCGAGGTCAGATTTTGGTATATCAGCCTTGCCTGTTCGAAGCACTTCCTCAATGATATGGTCGTTCAGCTCACGCTGGGTTTGCTGCATAAAAGCTTCACGGACGGCGAGCGTGCATTGATATGTTCCGAATTTTTCAGTATACATCTTGCCCGACTGTGGCTTGCCGTTGACCATATACAAAACGTTCATTGTACCGTTGCCGATGTCGGCTATTACATTAACTCCCGTCAGCTTGGAAGCGTAGGGAGCAATAGCGGCATAACCCTGTGGGTATATGTTCACGCCCTCAATGCGGATGTGATACTCCTGCTTATGAAACGTAAAGCTGACTTCCTTTTTCTGCATTAGATACGCTGAGAAATCAGCTTTTTGACCGCTTGTCCAAGTCAAGGGCAAGCCTGCGGCAATATATATGTTAGCTTCGGCAATACTTTCCGTGCTCAGTTCTTTTGCGATGGCGGCGAGCGTAAGCACATAAAAATCCTCGTCCAAGGACTTGTCGGAGATATATTCCTTGTGTTCTTCTCCAATCAGGTAATATTTGCCGTTATAGACAAGCAGCTCCTTGGTGAATAAAGGCTCGCTGTCATAGGCAATCAAGCCTGTCGGAAAACAGCAATTTGCCGTTTTCATATTTCCGTAGCCGTGATCTATGCCGATAATGATTGTGTTGTTAAATTTCTTCATTCTTTTTCCTCCTGATTATTTTTTTGTGTTTTGCCTTTTTATCCCACAAGACTCTGACAGGCAACCCTTTTCGGCGCTGTGTCGTTTTTTCTCGCCCTTGGTACGCTCATATCATCGCCTACTTCACCGGGAGAGGTATCTCTGAGAAGGTCATTCAGTTGTTGTTGGATAATTACGAAACAGATGTTTGAATTATCTAAACACATTATAGCGACAACTTGACAAAAGTTCAATGGTTTTGTATGATATATATTAGAGTGATGTTTATTATCTAATTTTTGAGAGATTTATATTTTCTAAAAAAAGCAGGTGACGATATGGCTGAAAACAAACCGAGTAAGGAGCTTTCCGAATACGATAAATACCGTATATTGCGCTCCAATTCAAAGAATGTACGTCTTGACTTTTATCATAACAGGGTAAAGTTTTATCCCGAAAAAAAGACTATCAACATTGTCGTTGACTCTTGGGAGCGTGACGAATATATAGACGAGCTTATTGAAGCTGACGAAAGAGAACAAGCAAAAAAACTCGGCAGTTCATACAAATCGTATGAGTCTGCCGAGGAAGAAATAGAATATGAAAAAGATAATTTAGAAGAATGTCAGGAATATTTTGGAAAATTTAAGAGCAAATACAACTTTCGAGCATCAGGTTTAGCAGGACCTTTCGCTGATGATACAGGTAAACTAAAAAACGCTATGATTAATATTATGAGCGGCTCAAATGTAACGCTCAATTACGGTGAGGGTATTCTTGATTTTATTTATGCTGACTTTTTGACTCCGGTTAAAAAGCTATATACGGTATTCAGCCTATTGGAGCGTATCGGAGAGGAAGAAGGATGTCATAGCAAATCGGAAGATGAAACAGAAAAGAACCCTGATCAACTGACCGACGAAGAGTGGACGCTGAGGACATATAATGATTTCGATACTACTTTTCCTTTAATCAATAACATTGCTTACGCTTCGCTCTATTCGGCAGTATTTCCACCTCTTATTAAAAGCAGTACCGAAACAAGCAAAAGCATAGCACGCTACGGAAATTATCTGCTTGCTCTGCAAAAGGAGTTTTTAGAGCTGATCGAGTTTTGCTATGACGAGGATTTCTATCCCGAAATCCTCGGCAGCTTATACCCAAGTGAGCGGCTTCATCTATACAGACACGCTCACGATATGCCTACATCCTTTGAAAGAAAAGAAGAATTCAGAACTTCTCATAACATTATGGACGGCGACAAAATGCCTTACGGTACAACCGGCGATAAAATCATTAACGCCTTAAAGAATTTGAATTCCTCACCTACCGACGAGCAAAAGGAATTTGCCGAAAAATTTGGCATCAGCACAAACACACTTCTGTTTACTTTACAGCACCATATGTTTATCAGCGCAAGATATGTATGCAGTTCCATTAAAGATATGCTGGAGTTGGAGCTGACAAAAATGCTGGAACAAAACGTCCGCTTCCGAAAGTGCAAGCGCTGCGGCAAATACTTTATTATGAAGGGCAATTACGACACGAACTATTGCGACCGCATTGCCGAAGGGGAAACACGCACCTGCCAGCAGCTTGCTGCTTTGGAGAACTACAAGGCGAAAATCGCCGACAACAAGGCGGTTCCGATCTACAACAAATACTACAAGCGCTACGCCGCCCGTGTGCGGGTTCATCAGCTGAAAGAGGACGAATTCAACAAGTGGCGCTATCAGGCGATCACCAAGCGCGACGAATGTAACGACGGCAAAATCACACCGGAGGAGTATATAGATTGGATGGAAGCGTACTTCCCGAACCGGAAAAGGAAAAGTGAATAAAATAGAGTAGGGCGCGTGAGCCAAAAACTCACACGCCCTATACTAATTGCTTTTATAGTTAAACAACAAATAATTACGCTATAACAGTGTTATAAATCTTCCTTTGATTCTCCTTTAAGAATACGCACAACCTTATGATAAGTGTGGCTTATTCATCTTCTTCGTCTTCTATCAGATACCAACCTGCAACTTTATCAAAATCTTTTTCGAATGATTCATAAGTCGTCATATCCGCTTCGGAATTATCAAAACCGGTCGGACTGTAAAAATCCACTGGCAGAAGGTTATTTAAAGATCCTTCAAAACCGTTTTCAAACACAAAGCACAAGCCGGAAGCGAATTCGAAAAACGCCAATGAGTCTGATTTTTTCATCCCTAACGGATAATCTAAGTACAGCGAACGGCAAGCCTGACTGATATACTTGTACAGCTCTAATCTGTTTCTCGGAATAGAATCGCCTTTGAGATCGCTTTTCAAGAAATGATATGTATCAAAAATAAGATGTTTTACTGCATCCAAATCTGTTTGACCGCACCTTAATACTTCTAACAGTTCTTCCCATTCTGATGTCAATTCTTCATAATCTCTCACGGTAACAACTCCTTTTTAAGTCCAAATGAATCGGCTTATAGAATTATTATATCAAAGTTTTTTCTGTTACTCAACTGTTTTCAGCGCACAAATCAAATTTTGGCTTTTATCTGTCTATGTGGCACTTGTAATGCTCGCTGTGATTATATCTGATAACCGGCTCTGAATCTATTCCGAAAGCTATCTTTATTTTATCTATATACTCAGCGCTTATGTTTGGATTCATATAGATGATCGCTTTTCCTTTGGCGTTATAATCCACTCTTCCTCTGGGATAATAATCAAACGGTTTGTTGCGCGGTTTGATATATTCCCACAGAAGTTTGTGATTGTACGTCTTGCCGGATTTTGCAATACCCTGTGTAGCTGTTTCATCAAACGGAAAGGCAACCAGCTCTCCGTCAACGACCCAGAATACACCTCGTTTATTCATTGCCATCATTTTATATGTCTATTATTTCTCCCTTCTTCCTATTCTGCTACTCTCAATTCTTTTTAATGAAAATCCTGCCGACATCAAGCCCTCGGACGTATACATCAGCGGTGTTGTCTTAGCTAACACTTCTTCCAGAAGGATTCTGTGATAACCTGCTAAAAGCAAACACAAATCATCGCCGAACTCTCCTTTCAGCCAATTGCATATGATTTTCAGGACTCGATTGATTCCCGTCAGTTCTTTGCGGTAGTATTCAACATCCATATAGTTCCACCATACTTCCGCAAAGGGACCGATATACCGTGAATTATCTGTCATCATATAGCCATACAGATTCATATCCGAAGTATCTCCGCCGTGTTCTAATCTCATATTTATATATTTTTCACGCTCCCAACCGGGTGGAATAACAATATCTGTCAGAACAACCGGCTCCTCTGTTCCCAAGCGATTGCTGACAAACACAATATCACCCCGCTTAAACGGAACAGGAAACGCAAACCATAAATCATCAAAAAAACACTCAAGATCGATCAAGTGACTTTCGGAATCATCTTTCGTCTCTATCGTTACATCTATTATTTCTCCGCTGAGGTTTATTACAATGCTGCCGTAACGGTTGTAATACTCACCCTCATCCGGTATCCTGCGTGATATTTCTGCAAATTTAGTTTCTTTGGGATCTTCCTCTTTTAGAATGTGTTCAATACATTTTTCTGCGCTTGTAAACACCCCTTCACCATTCACGATGTCAACCTCACCATCATCACCGATTTTACAACTGTACCTATAGGTATATAGGTAGCCTGATTCAGACATAAAACTGTCTATAAAACCCCTCTCCAGCTCAATATATTCGGCAATAACCTTATGTACAGATTTATTATAAAAGCAAGTACGAATCCTTCCGTTTGATACCTTACAATCCGGCATATTACGAATTATCCAATTCCACGCCTCGTGCCTTTGCCTGACATTGATATCTCTGCACTGATACACCAGCCACGCAGCCTCAAGCGCATTGTATTTGTAATCAATCTCACGGTGATAATCTCTGATATCCCTTGAATTAATAAAGTTAGTTATGTCCATAAATCTCACTTTCCATCCTTATATTCTTTCTCCAAATACTTTAATAATTCTTCTTTGTCCGGCGCTGTTTTGAGAATATATTTCCACAGCTTCCTTCCGGTTTCTTCATTTTGATATATAAGCTTCTGTACATCCTTTAAAATGCGCTCTTCACCGGACAACTCACCCTCATACTTAGACAGGCGGTAGAGTGATGACAACATAGGAAAGTATCCTTCCCAGCCGTCACCGTGCTTTAATGCGCCCGTTTCCCATACGATATCACCGGTGATTTTATTCTTACGCGGATAGAGTATTTGAACGCCGCAGCAATCCCTGTTATCCACTTCCAAGAGCGCCGCTTGCTTGACAGGTCTGAAAGGGAGACTGTTCAGAGTAACGATAACTCCCGGCTTGAACGGTATAGGCAGGTTAAGATCCAAGCTGCTTTTGTACCCTCTATAACTGTCACGGGGTAGATTGCCGATGCGCTTGAAATAGTGTATTTCATTACCGACAAAAGTGTAGGTGTAAACATCTTTCATTTTTCCTTCGCCGACAGAAATCCACTTTGTTATCTCTGTCCAGCATATGTACTCGTCGATGTCATCCAAGTCCTCTGTTTCTTCTTCTATCATCTTCTCGATATACTCCACAGCCGCCTGAAAAGACAGGAACGGCTCCGCAAAAGACTTGTTTTCATCCAATATGTCATCATCGTACCAACACTCGGACAGCGTGAATATCTCGCCGTCCTTCAGTTCCAGCGCCGCCAACGCGTTGTCAAACTCACGGATACACTCTGACACATCATCATATCCCTCGCTGTCCGGCGTGTTCAACAGCTCCAAGAGTTTTCTCTTTTCGGTCAGTGGAAGCGGCGCGCCGAGGATTATATCAAGCATTACATAATCATTATGCTTACAACCGATCAGGTAACGTTCCATTTCTTCAGAGAATCCGCAAGCGGTTATGATTTGTTTATATTTATTCATTTGTTGCCCTCCTTGTTGTTTTTATCAGTTGGTCTGAATCTGCACTACCTCTCGTTCCAGTTTCCTTGCGTATTCGATAGTTCCTTTTGTACCTCCGGGTGCGCCCGTATAGACTGCGATCAATCGGTGTGCGTGATTTACCATCCAATGATTGCGGGCAAAGAACGCTTTTTTGCCCGGCTTGTCGCAGATATAATGCACCTCGTCAGAGACAGAAATAATACTTCGGTACCGCTCCTGCCAACTTCTTTCCCATCGGTTCTCCATTCCCTGGAATGCGACTGCGGCAATAGACGGATCGGTTTGCCCTCATTACGCAGCTTCAAAACAGCTTCGGCAGCCCAGATATCTACTCCTCGCTGCATTCCCGTAATGAATTCCGTATATCCGTCGTTTATTGCTTGTCTGATTTGCTCATCCAGCCATTGGATCACCTGCTTTTCCGGAAGTTCCAAACGCTCCGGTCTGTGTCCTGTAAAAGTACAGGTTTGATTTGAGTTCTTCATAATCTTTCGTGTTTCACCTCCATAATGCTATAAGTTTTCACCTACGCCAAACTGATATTGTATATGTATGTTTTGAGCCATTCGTTGAATTCGGATATATCAAAGCAAATATCGGAATCTATATGTATCGAGTCAACGACGTACTTAGTGCCGGTATTAATATCGTAGGCAATCTTGTCTTTAGGAAGCTCATACGCTTTTTCCACAGGGAATATGCCGGGAAGGATAAACGACGATATCCTGAAATTCAGAACACAAACAGGATCCATATCCCACTCACGGTTGCAGTGGAACTTTGAAAGGAAATACTGCGCTTGTAGGTTCTCGGATTCCATTTCATACCTAATTGTAATAGCGTCATTATAAAACGTGTTGCTTCCTTCCGTAAGCTTTGATAAAAGCTTTGAGGTGATATCATAGTTTCTTACATCGGAGGGCGTCATTGCCGTGTGCTCCTCTGCGTCGATTTCCGATACCCTTTGCAGGAAAACTTGAACGTGAAAGAATTCTCGATAAAGATAATACTCATCCTCATTTATAAGATTAAAGACATCATCCTGCATATGCCGGTTAACAGTATCCTCTACATTACAATGATCCTCGGCAAATCTATTATAATAAATCAACCGCTTTCCCAATAGCATTGATACAAGCTCGTCTATCGAGGGATATGAAATGTCGATACCGTCAACTTGTTTGAACTTAGGAAGCTTATCTTTGATAAATAAATATGTTCTGCAGCCTGAGTTGTCTTTTTCGTCAACTTGCAGTGTGTATGTATCAAAATGCACACCCAAGAGATTCAGCGGATGATACTTCCGACTTAATCTTGGCTTTTTCAAAAAGTCGGCGTTGATTTTAATCACCGCAAGTTCCCGCCCTGACACGAGCCTTCTTATATCATCCTCGCCTATGCCTGAAATAATCATATTTATATCATCATAGCAATTTATGATTCCCATAAAAACACTCCTCTACCGTATATTATTCATATTCATCATCCGGGCTGAACAAAGCATCAGACAGCCCGATAAAAAAGTGAGCAACCCACCACTCAACATCATCTTTCAAGCCGTACTCATTCTCCATTTGTGTGTGGAATCTCCGAGGAATCTTGTGCTTTCCGTTATCGGTCAGAATATGATTGTAAAAACGCTCATCGTCACCCTCATTGGATATCTTTTCGATAGTTTCAATCACAGATTCTCTGACAGCTTCAGACTTATCCGAGCGGACAATTCTGTAAACAAACACATCATCCTTGCTCAAGTAAATTTGAAGATCATTCTCTGAGTAATTTGTATATTTGCGAATAACCTCAGCAATATTATGATGAATCTTGAAATATAATTCAGTGATATTATCGTTTGTTTCTTTGCAGTATAAATACTTGATGTTTTTCATAAGCGCCTCCTTGTCTATAATATAAATACCATATTCTATGGGACAAAATTGGCACATAAAAACAGAGTAGCGGTGTGCTACTCTGTTAAATGATTATTTTTCATCTCTAAACAAGTGACCGTATCCCCATAGAGCTCTATCTATATCTCTACACTTATTATCAATTGGCTTTTCGCCGTTCTTTTTTCGTTCCTCATTTATTTCTTCCATAAATCTGTTCAATTTCTCTTTGTATATAATATACTTGCTTTTATTGCGACCGGTCTTTTCTGTATTCAGCAAATTAAGAAAAGAAGTATCTTTTTTTGAAGGCAACTCACGCATTTTGACATAAGAACCAAGTGCTAAGCTTTCTGTTTTTGATTCATCAGGATAAATAGCATCCAATGCCGCCATTGCAAAAACATCATAGATTGGTTCTTCACCACAGGTGATAAAGTAAAGAAAAGTAATTAAATAAACTGTACCTATGCCGTCTGGAGATTTCTCATTAAGCTTCTTCAGCAATTCATCAGAATCTTCGCCAGTATTAAGTTCATTGGAAATAAACTTTAAAAATGGATAGAGATTATCAATAGTACGGCGTGTAACAGCTGTTGCCGTTTCACAATTTCCGTCGAACGTCCAACCCTTAGAATTCTTATTAGAGCTTTTCGTATAAACAAATGACTTCTCACACTCACTTTTCTGGTGATTGAGTCGGTTTGTTTTCCAAGCAAGTATATTAAATAGGTCTTCCTCAGTTAAGTGATCTTTTTTCAAGAGTTCATCAATCTGTTTCTCAACCCATTGACTTGTTTGTATATAATAACAATCATTATAATAAGCCAAAAAATCTTTAATCGTTTCAAATGGCTTTCCTGTCACAGCAGAATAAAGTTTAGTAGTATCTTGCATTTTATTATCCTTTATTAATTAATTAGTTTTCAAATCCTACACTCATATTATATACCGCTCTCATTCCAAACACAAGAGTTAATTGTAATAATGTCAATCTTGATTCTCACCGTTTACAGAAGAATAGAATTCCTCTCCGGTTTCCAAGCATAATGCGGCGAGGCGTCCGCCCGGGATATGGCAGCCGCAGTCGATCGCAATGTTATTTAAATGTCTGTAGACACTGCCCGGCTTGGGGTTCCCTTTAATTATTTGCGTCGGAGTATGCCCGGTGATAACAGTAACATCTTCAAAGTACCGGATGTTATAATCGTTTCTGTCCCAAACCAGATTTTTTAATGAATAATCCTCGATGTTCTTTTCGGGATCGTAATCGCCTAATCCTGCGTGGACAAGCAGATATTTTTGCCCGTTGACAGTCAGCTCCTCATACACGGAAAAATTCATTATATAATCGATGATTTCCTGACGCTTAGCCGGAGATAAAGTCTTAAACTCATCTATGGTTGTCTCGCCGCCGTTGCGTATCCAATTAAATAGATTACCTACTGTTTCTTCATCCATCGACTCGATAGATTCATTCGTTATCTGCGTGTTAAGAAACCTGAGCCCGTCTAAAGCCATCAACTCGTGATTGCCGACGATACAAACAACATTCGGCAATTCCATAAGTGCTGATAAAACCTTTATCGGATGAGGGCCGCGGTCAACGATATCGCCAAGCATATATAGTATATCCGTGTCCTTGAAACGTATCAAATTAAGGAGCTCCGCAAACTGTGCGTAGCACCCGTGAATATCACTGATCACATAATGCATTGATTTCAAGTCCTTTACAAATATTGTTATTCTAAAATCCTATTGCGATTTTTTCGGGCTTGTATACCTTTGCGGCATTGATATCAAAATCGTCAGCGGAGAGCGTCGATACAATGCTTTTATCAATTTTTGAGTTGCCGTATTCATTCACCAAACGTGAAGACTGCTTGATAATTGCCTGTTCAAGCAGATTTCGTACAAATCTGCCGTTTCCAAATTCTGCGTTTTTACAAGCTTCATCAAAGATCCTGCGGCACTTTTCTTCAGCCTCACTATCAAGAGAAAAGCCTTTATTCTTGCTCATCAGCTTCAAAATATCGCAAAGCTCATCAGCGTTATAATCGGGGAAATCAATATGAAACGCTATGCGGCTGCGAAGTCCCTCGTTTTTTTCAAGGAACCTTTCCATTTTATCGGGATATCCTGCAAAAATAACAATTACTTCTTCACGGTAGTTTTCCATCATCTGAACGATAGTGTTTATTGCTTCGTCGCCGTATAACCCCTCTCTTTCGACAAGGGAATATGCCTCGTCAATAAAAAGAATACCACCCATAGCTTTGCGGAATTGCTCTTCTACTTGTTTGGCTGTCCATCCGACATATCTGCCGACCAGATCCTGACGTCCGCATTCAACGAACCTGTTTCTGTCAATTACCTTTTCTTCGTATAAAATCGAGGTGAGCAGTCTTGCGACCGTTGTTTTAGCGCTACCGGGGTTTCCCGTAAAAATCATATGCTTTGAAATGCCTGTTACATCAAGTCCCATTTCAACACGGAGTTTATTTATCTTCTGAGATGAGACGATCTGGTCGATGATTGACTTGATTTCAGTTAAACCGACCATACTCTGCAATTTTTCATAACTGTTTGAAACAGCTACCGGAGCATCGATTTTTAAGGGTTTTATCTCTTTGTAAGACTTATACAAGCTGTTTCTGATACGGTTCTTTTTTATATTCCTGTATGCAGTAACGATGTCGTTTACACTGTATACCTCCTGTTCGGGTATAACAAAATCTTCTTTGACATAGCGAACTTTATTTTCTTTGAGTAGCGTTTTAAGGTATTTCTTTCCTGTGCTGTTATCTCCCTTTCCTTCGGATATCTCGATAAAACTTATATCCTCTTTGACAATCAGTTCTCCGACTGCCTGTTTACACGCTTTGCTCCCCAAATCAACAAGGATAAATGCGGTTTGCAGCGAATATTCCTTGAGGATATCATAAATATCTTCGCTTAGTCTTTCGTGTCCTCTTGCAAATCTGTCGTCCTTTATATTGCTGTCGCTGCATTCTATTACCACCAAAGAAGCATATGAATTTTCGCAAAGATTTTTTATAGCCTTGTCATATGATACATCGCCAAGCTCAGTTACATAAGCAACCCTTGTACTTAACAACCTTTTATTTGAATACAGCGCTTTAGTCAGTAGTTTTACAAGATTTTTTGCTGTTTCTCTTGAAGCGGCGTTGATTAAATAATTAACGGGATTACCGCAAAACTTACGCTTGTTCAAAGGTGAATAGATTCTTTCAAGCTCTTCATAAAAAGATTCATCTGCAAGAATACCCCGTGCTTCATCTTTGGCTTTCGAAAAGGATAATTGTTTGTGCGGCAGAACAAATTCATCAAACTTTAAATCAAAATTATCATTCAAATATTCGGCGTTGCACCATCTTGTCGCCACACGTTTTGAGCATCTGTAAGCATTTCCGCCTGCACCATCTATTGTTCTGCATCGAATTAAAGATATTGCCTCTGTAACTGTTATTTCCTCAGGAGTTTTAGAAAAATTTATGCTTTTAATTGTTTCTCCGCTTTCATCGAATTCGCTTATTACTCGCTTTTTAATCGATGAAAGCGAGTAATCACTAACCGAGAACATCAAAATAGCGTCAATTGTTGTTTCATCACGGTCAAGAATAATCACCCTAAATATTTGTCCGCCAACATAACTCGAATCAGCTTTTCTCCAAAATCTCATTAGCTTGGCTTCATCCGCTTCTTCTGTAACCGTGTATTTGCATTTTATCTTGTAATAAATCATATTGCACCTCCTTGTTCTGTGTACTATAAATATACCATATAGCGTGGGACAAAAACGGTGCATAAAGAAACAGAGCAGCAGTGCCACTCTGTCTATGTGTTTTTATAAATCTGTATTATAACCAAACGCTTTCAGGACTTTGAAGTAACACCACATATTTGGATTATACGAAAAACAGTCGTCAAATATCGCTGTTTCATCTCCTGTATAATGCCTTAGCAGCGCCGCAGCTATTCCCGCTGAACGTGACACGCCTTCATCACAATGGATTAACAATAATACATCCTTATATCTTTCGACAAATCCGGCGATCCTTTTTGCGTCTTTATCCGTCATCAGCTCTTTAATTGCAGCGTAATCATCATTGATATCAATACTATCCTGTTTGTCTACGTCGGAAAAAAATAAATTAAGAATATCTATCACACCGTTTGTATCGCTTTTGAAAACTTCATATGGATATCCGGTATTAGGCGTGGATATTGATATAATGACCGCAGGCGTGTTGTGACAGCTCTTGCAATACTTGTATGCTTCTAACCTTGACATAACTTGAATTTCGGGTTTTTGTTTCACTTATGTTTCTCCTTAAAGTATTTAAGCAAAAGCAAATTATTCACTTCGGCAAGGCAGGAAGCAGAATTCCACCGGTTCGCCAATTCTCGATATACATCAATCGCCTTTTCATCAACCTCATAATCTTTTAATATCCGTTTTAATAAAATCCTCAATCATTGCATTGTATTTTTTTCTTGGTTCACCATTAAGAATGCGCGCAGACGGATGATAGGCGTACAATATCTTTATCCCCGAATCATAGCCATTGATCCTAAACAAATTGTGAATATCCTCTTTTGTAAGATCATATTCGCTACCTGTAACGGCAGGCGTATCAACAGACAACCCGTCTATCATCGGCTTGATCCTATTATAAAAATCACTTCCGAAATCCCGAATAATATGATTTATGTAATCAGGTCCGCTGAGAAAAATCAAATGCGTCGGTCTCAGAAGATTTAGCTCGTGCAGAAAGATATTTCCGTTAAAACCGTTCCAATCAAAAGAACTATAGATTATTTCATCTCTGAATTTATACTGCTTATACTTTTTGGTTTTTCGCTTCGGTTCTCCCGGAGGATAACACCCTGTTCTTTTTCCTTTGAGAGATGTTTTGTTTAGATTATTGCTCAATACAGATAATATCTCAGCTTCACGTTTCTCCGTGTTAAGGCTTTTGTTGAAGCCGGCTATAAGCTCACGTGTTTTTAGATATTCTGTTTGCCTGCATTCTGACTTCGGAATGCCTTTTTCGCCGACATGAGCGATTTTATATTCATATTTATAATAACCGTCTTTCTGATACTGCGGTGAAAAGTCAAAAACACAGCCCTCGTCTGTATTTGCCTCCTGACCGTAAATCATAATTTTATTATCTGCTTTAAGGTAAGAATTAAAGCAAGTGAGGAGCTGGATGCCGTTGTATTTTTCCGTATCAAACTTAACCTTCTTCTTTATTCTATTAAAGGATTGATATATCTCATTATAAAAGGTTTGATACATCTCTTTTAATTCAGCATTCTTTTTATTTGTTGGCTCTGAACGCGTAGTATTCCGCTCAAATATACCTGTATTTGAATAATCTTTATATGACATTGATTCTCACCTTTTTATAAAACTGTGTTTAGAAATATTTTTCCAAACCTTTATTCAGATTCTTGATCATTCTTTCCCGCAAAGCAACAGGCTTGATAACCTCAACCCACGGTGTAAATGCCTTTGCAAACTGCTCCATAGCAAGCTCGTTGACGTTTACCGTCACAGTTATTGCGTCGTCGCTTTCTTCGCTGAATCTGACTTCCTTGCCGAACATATCTATAATGTCACTGATCAGGCTCTTGTTAGCTCTGAACACTGCCCTCACATTCTCGCCCGAAAACATATAAACGTGCTTATCCATATACTCCTCAAGATCAAGCTTTCTGCCGTCGCTGCCTTTGAGCCGATCAAAAGGCTTGATGTTTTCGTCAAGGATCTCCAAATCCGTTATTCGGTCGACGCGGTAGTTGCTGATATCGTCATACTTATCATAGTTGCAAATCAGATAATACTTGCCCTCTTTGGCAACTAACTGATAGGGATTGATGATGTATTCCCTAACCTTGCCGATTTTATTTCGCCGCTTATGCAGCTTTTTGTCGGTGTGATATTCGAGATAGTGAAAACGCACCTTGCGTCTTTTGTCGATTGCCTCGTCTAACAGCTCAACATTGTAAAAAAGCTGCTTGTTGTCCGTCTTATCCTCCGGCATACGGGCGATATGGTTCACGCGTTTTTTGAAATAGATATTGGACAGAGAAGCTAACTTATCGACCAGCTCTTTATCCTGTTTATAGGGTATATGATTGGAAAACAGCACACTGTCAATCAGCAGCCGCAGCTCACTGTCGGTAAATTCACGCTCCAAATAAAAGTCGGAAAGGATCACATTCTCCTGTTCTTTTCCGTCTTTGTCTTTGAATATGCGCACGCTCTCGCTATAGTTGATGTTATAGCCGAACTCGATCAGGTTCATCAGATTGCGCTTGACCGCCTTGCGCTCAACCGTCATATCATATTCACGCTCAAGAATATCCTGAATCTCCTTCTGGCTCAACCGGTGATTTTCGTCTGTGTATCGTTTGAGGATATCCAAAATATTCATTATTATCAGTTTTTTCGGAGATTTAGCGAACATCATACCACCTCTTATCTCTATCATATCATATTGAAATTCATTCTGCAATAATAATACACCGCAAGATGGTGTGTTTTTGGTGCACTGATTTCTTGTAAATCCAAAGTGAAACGCCCCCTGATAAGCGATTTGCCTATCAAGGGGCGCCGTATTCATCTTATGCGCTGATAATATTGTTTTTGACGAGCAGCTTCGGGTCGGCTTTCAATACGCTGAGGAAACGCCTTGCCGCTCCGATTGGTTTATTTGTGCCGGATTCCCACGCCTCAACTGTCTTGACAGACACACCCATCACTTCGGCGAACGTAACCTGCGTCATTCCAAAGCCGAGACGGATATCCTTGATTTCTTCCGAGCTGAAATCGGGAACAGGGCTTACCGTGCATTTTGCTGTTCGTGCCTGAACATTGCCTTTTTCATATTCGATCGCTTCATTCAATCCTTTTAAAATGCTTTCATAAACGCTCATAAAATCATCTCCTGATAGTAGCTTCCAAAATTTTGATCAACTTCTTAACTTCATTACGCTCCGATTTGGATAGATTATCTTTCTCATCTTTAGAATATGCGGTGATCAGATAAATACGCTCATAAACCGCAAAGTCCACATAGCAAACTCTTGCGCTACCGCTTTTCCCTCTGCCTTCAAAGGCGATTCGGATTTTCCGCAGACCTCCGGTGCCTTGCATAACATCTCCCTTTGTGGGATTGATCGTCAGTTCCTCCTGCAAGGCTTTGATTTCCTTATCAGTAAGCCCCATCTCAGCCCACTTTCGGTCAAACTCCGGAAGCATTATAAATTCCCTTGTCATACCGTCACTTCTTTCAATCTTATTATACCCTATATAATAGGGTACGTCAAGTTTAATCTGTTTCAAAATAGAATTTTTCAGCCGCCAAGCTTATTCAACTCGGCGGCTTTGCTTTTAGCTGTAAATGAGCTCGTGATTAACAATTTTCTCCGCTCTGTTTCGGATAGAATTCATTTTCTTTACCCACAGCATTTGGTTTTCTGCTTTAAGCTGTTCTGTCACACCCTCACGTTCCACAAGCTGCCTTACCAATCGATCAAACATATTCTCCGCCTGCTCGTCAATATCGGCGAGATAAGCGGTCAGCTTTCCTTTGGTCAACAGATTTGTGTAGAGAATTTTACGGTTGTGTTCCAAGTAGCGGAGATGCCGTTTCCCAAATATGCCGATTTCCATTTTTGGCTGTTCGGGCAACCTCAAATCTGGCAGAAGATAATCGCCCTGCTTTGTGTAAGTAATCTTTGTGTTTGTCATAGTCTTTACCTCCGAAAATAGTGAAATATTTTATTAATCAGAAGCACGATTCAGTGATTTTTAGGCTATTTTAGGTAAATTGACAGCATTTCAAATGCCGATACTCTTTGATTTTTAGATAAACACTGCGTTTTTGTCGAGAGAGTTGACAGTAAATTTGACAGTAATTTATCTTATTTTAACAGATTTTAACTTTACTCAACTTAACTGTAAAAACACTCCAAAACCCAGTATTCAAGCCGTTTTCGGGCGTTTTTAGTAAAGTTGGCAAAAGAAAAACAGCAGTCCGAAAACTGCTGTTTTTGGTGCCGGCGACCGGACTTGAACCGGTACGGAGTATTAGTCCGAGGGATTTTAAGTCCCTTGTGTCTGCCTATTCCACCACGCCGGCGGTTTTGAGTATTAACTAAGCCCCTCACAAAATGTAAGGGGCTGGTGGTGACCCGGACGAGAATCGAACTCGTGTTACCGCCGTGAAAGGGCGGTGTCTTAACCGCTTGACCACCGGGCCGAATGGTAGCGGAAATAGGACTTGAACCTACGACACTTCGGGTATGAACCGAATGCTCTAGCCAGCTGAGCTATTCCGCCATATTCGCTGAAATCAGCATTTGTTATTATATATTAAAAAATGGGGTTTGTCAATAGCAAACCCCAAATTTATTAATATTATCACAGTGCGGAGTATCCGTAGCTGTTAACAAGCGCCTCAATTTTCTCGCCTCTTTGGCAAATCGGGCACTGGTGGGGCTTAAAGCTCTGATAATCTCCCAAATCATGCGGATTAAAGATAGAGTGAACCGGATGGCCGTCGCACTCGTTAACGGTTGCGAAAATCGACGAAATTCCAACGATATGTCCGCCGTAGTAGTTAATCGCGTCAATCGCCGCAAGGGCGCTTTTGCCGGTTGTCACCGAAGCCGCCAAAATCAGCACGTGCTTATTAGCGAGCATCGGCACAAGGTTGTCGCGGAAAATCATCTGACCTCCGCCGATAAACTCGGGCGAAATGACGTAAATCGTCTGGTGGGCGTTGAGGTTAACAAAGTCGTCCCTCGTAAGCTCCTCGGCAACGCAAGCGCCGATAACCTCGGTGCCGTCAAGGCAGAGGATAGTGTCGACAATCGTCCTCGCGCGGTAGGCGGATACCATCTCTTTGGCAACGGCGCTCGCCTCCGAAAGTCTTGTTTTTTGGGTTGTAACGTCGATGTAGTAGTTGATGTGGCTGTGCATTGTTGCAAAGTGTCCTTTTCTGACGCGCAGGAACACGTTTTTGTTTTTTGTTCTGATTTTATATTCCTTGGACATAGTATCCTCCTTAATATAAAAGTTATTATATTTTAATTTTACAACATAAAGCAATTTATTGCAAGATAAATTTATAAAAGTAATGCGTTTGCGTTGACAGCAATATGTAATCGGAATATAATTAAAAAAAGGAGGTATGCGAATGTTCTGTTATAACTGCGGAAAACAACTTTTGGAGGGGGCAAAGTTTTGCCCTTATTGCGGAGCAAAGATGACTAATAGTGAACCTCAAAACCCACCAAATAAAGTCGAAAAACGCGAGCTGTCAATAGAAAAATCAAAAAATTTGATTAACTATTTTTTAAAAAAAGCAAAAGAGTATAATGAATATGATAAAGCAACAGCAATGCTGGATAAACTTAGTAAAGGAAGAACTAAAATATTAAAATCATTAAGTTATACGTTTTTATTATTTGGTGGAATACTATTGTTGTTTATTATTATTTCTGCTATACCTAATTTTTTTACATACTCTAATGACAATAGATTAATTATGTTCAGTGGTAGCACCATTATGGTGTTATTGATTTATGGTATTCTCTTCCTTTGTCCAGGGATAGTGTTGATGATTGTGGATTACTCATTGAATCAAAAATATCTTCGCAATCTTGATTTTTACTCAACCAGATATTTCGATCTGAGCAACGTGTTGTATCTGAATTATATAAATTACGAGAATTGTCCTATTAAAGCACAGTATACAAATCCTAACAATATTTTTGCAATTCAAAATACGCTGTTGTCAGGTCGTGCGGATACAATAAATGAAGCAATAACATTCCTTTCAAATAATATGTATTGTAATGAGTTAAGAGATTATACAAAATGTGTAGCTGCTTTTGCAAAAGAAATTGCAGTAGAAAACGGAAAATCCGAAGCAGTAAGCACGTTAAACGTTGTATTTTTACCCGGCAATTATTTTTCAAAAAATTGATATTTAACACTAAACAAAAGCCGCTCCGTTCGGAGCGGCTTAACTATTATTAATTTACGGCTTCATCAGGTGGATTGTAAGCTCTGCCTTTTCGATAATTCTCAAATCGTTGTCGTAGGTGCACATCTTTCGCGCCTGCTGAAGGTCAACCCAGATGTAGCTGTCGATTTCCTCCTCCTGAATAACAACGTTGTCGGTGAACGCCCTTGCGAGGAAGAACACCACCCTCTTGCGGATTTTGCCGAACGGGCAGTACTCGCTGATTTCGCGGAAGCCCGGGGTGATTGTAACGTCGAGACCGGTCTCCTCCTTAATCTCGCGGATGGCGGTTTCCTGCTCGGTTTCGCCTTCCTCGATATGACCTTTCGGAAAGCTCCAGTACCTGCCGTTGTTGTTCTTAACAAGCAGGATTTTTGTGTTCTGCTTGGTCTTGTAGAAAATAATCGCTCCGCAGGATTTTTCGTAAAGACAGCGGATTGATTTCAGCTTAATATTTTTTAATTTTGAAAGTATCCGTCTGAGCTCAGGCTCGTAGTAAATATCGCCGTAACGCGCGACAATCATACGCTCCCCGGTAAGCCCTTCAAATTCAGCGACAGCCACAACGATTCCGTCAAAATATTCGTCAGCGCCCTTGCGCGTAACAAAGTATGCGCTTTTTGTCGAAGCCGAACCGTCCGTGCTCACGCGAGCCGAATACAGGTTGTCGCTGATATTTCCGAAAATAGAAATCTTAACATTTTCCGCAATCATTTCTGCCGCCTCCTTTCTGAAAATTAAATGGCTGATAACGAGCCGATTTGCGTTTGTGAACCGGCGCTCTTGACGTCGTTGATAACAAGTACGTCCGTAATTCCGTTTTGCAAGCAGTAGTCAGAGAATTTCATTCCCATACTGTCAAAATAACGGTAGTCGATAACATGAACCTCGCCGTAGTTGTAGCTGAGGTAGGGTGCAATAGCGTCGCCGTAGTCCTCCTTGACAACCAAAAGCTTTTTGTCCTTTTGAGCCGCCGGAGAGCTTGAACGGATTACGCACAGCGGATTGTCGCCCACGAGGAACACACCGTAGGTGAATGAGCCCGAGGCTGCCGCCTCGTAATATGGGCTCGGGTTTGTATACGACACGCCGTTTTGGTCTGTTACGTCCATCGGCGCTTCATACGGAAGAACGCGGTAATGAACCGTATCCTCGCCGGGAACGGCGGTGTAGAGCGAGTAGCTTCCGTAGAAGCCCTCAATACTTTTGTCCTCGCAGTTTGCAAGGTCAAGCGGAGTTTGTCCGGTTGCCTTGGCAAACGCGTCGTAGCCGTAGTATGCGCCGAGGTCTGTCCAGTTGTCGTCCGATTTATAGTATATGTAATCGTTGTTGTGGTCAACCAAAGAATCGTAAGCGTTGACAGATTTTACTTTATCGCTCAGCGCATTGTTAACCGAGGTGATAAACTCAGCCTGAGATGATGTCGTGAAGTCGCCCGTTTTAAGTCTGTCGGGCAGACACAGCTCGGTGCTGCTCGGCACAACCATATTGTAGAAGTTAACTGACGGAGCTTGCTCGGCAAGGTTGTTGACAGCCGAGGCGTAAGCCTCTGCGCTTCCCTGGTCGGGCACAAATCTCAAAAATCCGGTGCTGTTCCAAACGCAGCATTCGCCGTAAACCTCGGCAGGACTGTTGTCGTCGGTGATATTCGGGGTTTTAAATGAGGACGCGCTCTTTTTGCTCTCGCCGTCTGAGCTTGAACCGCCGTTCGGCGTTGCCTCCGACGGAGTGGCTTTCCGCGTTTCCTGCTTGAACTTTGTCTCGGTTGAAACGTTGACGACCTTGCTCGGCGAGTTTCCGCAGCCCTTGAACATCACGGTGAACAAAACCACGAGCAGAGCGAGAATTACCACGCCTGCGATAATCAGAACCGCACGGTTTCTGAGCAGGCGCATCCGTTTTTCACGGGCTTTTGTGCGTGTGCTTTTCGGCACGCGTTTTTTGCTTTTGCCCTTAGCTTTTTCGGCACGGTTTTGACTGCTGTATATGTCGTCACCGAACATATCGACGTCTTGTAAACCGTTCTTTCCGCGACCGCGCATAAGCCTGCTCCTCCATTTTAGTACATATATATACTAATTATACATCATATGAGAAGTAAAAACAACACTATTCGACAAGAAATTTTAAAAATATAAAACAAAAACTGCCATTCCGCGATTTTGCGGAACGGCAGTTGATTTTATTCGTCCTTTTTGATTTTCTTAACGGATTCAACCTCGGTTTCAAACCAGAACGTACTTCCCTTACCGGGGGTACTGCGCACGCCGTAGTGTGCGTTGTGAGCGTCCAAAATGCTCTTGACGATTGAAAGTCCGAGTCCCGAGCCGATAACTCCGCGTTTGTGCTCCTTGTCGACCTTGTAATATCTGTCCCAGATATACTCGAGCTTGTCGGCAGGAATACCCTCGCCGTGGTCGGTAACTTCAACCCGAACCTTGCCCGATTTAACGGTTTGGCTGACAATAACGGTCTTGTCCTCGCCTACATGGTTAACGGCGTTGTTGACAAGGTTGTAAATTACCTGTGAAATCCTCAGCTCGTCGGCGTTGATGTAAACGTTTTCCTTCGGTTCAAAGATAATGTTGTAGCCGTCCTGCTCGACAAGCTTTGAATATCTCGCGAAAATCGCGCTAATGCTGTCGGTCAGGCAGAAGGTCTTTTTCTCAGCCTGTAACGCTCCCGACTGGAGCTTTGACAGGTCGAGCAAATCGTTTACAAGGGTGGAGAGCCTCGTCGCCTCGTCGATGATAATCTGTATATTTTCAGGCGTATTTTCGCCCGGTAAGTCGCGCATAACCTCGCCGTAGCCGGTAATCATCGTCAGCGGAGTTCTCAGGTCGTGAGAGATATTCGCGATAAGCTCGCGCTGGAGCTTTTCGGTAGCGGCGAGCTCGGTCTTGGCGTAGTTAAGCGTCTCGTTAAGCTCCTCAACCTCAAGATAACCGCGTGCGTTAAAGTCGACCTCGTAGTTCTTTTTCGCGAGCTCCTTAGCCGCGCTGTTTGTTTTTGAAATCGGCTTTGCAATTCTATGGCTCGCGTAGAGCGAGAAGATAATCGACAGAACAACAAACACAAATGTAACCCACGTAAGCTGACCGCGCATAATGTCGATGGTGTTGCTCAGCGGAGTAATCGACGACGTAATCAGCAAAAACCGCTCGCTGCCGTCGTCGCGCGTTATTACGTTGGCGCATACAAGGCTTTCGGACGAAGCCTCGGTTTGCGCGCGGTAGTGAACGTCCGCGTTTGCACTGTCGCCTGTTGCGCCCGAGAACGCCTGCCTGAGCATATCGAGCTTGCGCCGGGCGATATCCGACACGCTGTTTGTATCGACCGAAATATATGAACCGCCGTTGTTTTTGGCGTTGCGGTAGTAGGAGTAAATCTCGTGCTCCTCAATGAGCAGCTCGTTTGCAGGTACATCATAGGTGCACTGGTACAGACTTTTTAACAGCCCCGCGCCCGAGTCGTAAACATAAACCGAGAGCGAGTTGCTGCTCGCTACGTTGTCAATTGTCGTCCAGACGTTTTTGTTCTGTTCAATGGACTGCGAAATTCGCGTTGCGCTCTGCTCAACGTTTCGCGTTTTTGAGGCGGTGTAGTAGGGCTTGAGCAAAAACGACTGGAAAACCCACAGTACAACCAAAATGATTGCGCCGAACAGTAAAAAGTAACCCAGCAGCTTTATGTGCAGCGGCCAATACTTTCTGTTATATTTCCTCAAACCTGTAACCCACCCCTCGCAAGGTAACTATACATTTGCTGTAATCACCGAGGCTTTTCCTCAGCAGCTTGATGTGAGTGTCAAGGGTTCTTTCGTCTCCGAAAAAGTCGTAGCCCCAAACCTCACTGATAAGGCTTTCTCTTGTCAGGGCAAGGCCTTTGTTGCGAACCATATAGAACAGCAGTTCATATTCCTTCGGCGTCATCTCTACGCGCTGACCGTCAACGGTGACAATTCTCGCGGAGAAGTCAATTACAAGTCCCTTGTAGGTGTAAACGTCGCGTTCCTTTTCGGCAGCGCCTGCGCTCGAGCGCTTAATAACCGCCGCAACGCGCATCATAAGCTCCTTTGGCGAAAACGGCTTTACAACGTAGTCGTCCGAGCCAAGCTCAAAGCCGTGGATTTTGTCGTACTCCTCGCCGCGTGCCGAGAGCATAATAATCGGAGTTTTGCAGAACTTTCTGATTTCTCTGCACGCCGAAAAACCGTCGAGCTCGGGCATCATAACGTCCATAATAATCAGGTCGTAGGTGTTCTTGCGGCACACCTCAATCGCCTGCATACCGTCGACAGCCTCGTCAACCTCGTAGCCCTCAAACTCGGCGTATTTGCGTATAATCTGTCTTATTCTGAATTCGTCGTCAACAACTAAAATTTTAGGCATACATATCCCTCCTATTGTAACCATACACCCCAAATGTGACGAATATATGTGCTTTCGGTGTTTTTTATAGTATATCATAAATTATTTGATATTGAAATACCCTTAAAAAAGTTTTATAATAGAACGGTATGATAATTTTAATTAAAAGGGAGTATAATATGGAAGCGAGAAAAGTAACCTGTAGCGAGATTATCTCGGCGGTTAAAAAGCTGTTTATGGACTGCAATTATTTCATCGGTGACGATATTTTATCAGCGCTTAAAACCGCAAAGGAAAATGAGCAGTCGCCTGTCGGCAAAAGCGTGCTCGACCAGATCATAGAGAATGATATTTTGGCGGCAAAGGAGGAAATTCCGCTTTGTCAGGATACCGGAATGGCGGTGCTTTTTGTCGAGTACGGCGACAAGGTTTTTGTCGAGGACGGAAGCTTTGACGAGGCGGTTAACGAGGGCGTCCGTCAGGCGTACCGCGACGGCTACCTGCGCAAAAGCGTGGTAAGCGATCCGGTCTTTGACCGCGTTAATACAAAGGACAATACCCCTGCGATTATCCACACAAAAATCGTCAGCGGAGATAAAATAAAAATCACCGCAGGCGGTAAGGGCTTCGGTAGCGAAAATATGTCCGCAATAAAAATGCTCACTCCGTCGTACGGCGTAGAGGGCGTAAAGCAGTTTATCCTCGACACCGTGAGAGCGGCAGGCCCTAACCCCTGTCCTCCGATTGTTGTCGGCGTGGGAATCGGCGGAACATTCGAGCGTGCGGCTCAGCTTGCGAAAAAGGCGACCTTCCGCCCGATAAATACCGAAAATACAGATGAGCGCTACGCCGAAATGGAGCACGAGCTTCTCGCTGAGATTAACAAAATGGGCTTCGGTCCTGCAGGCTTGGGCGGAAATACAACCGCAATCGGCGTAAATATCGAGACCTCGCCCACGCACATCGCAGGAATGCCCGTAGCGGTTAACATCTGCTGTCACGCGGCGCGCCACGCGAGCACTGAAATTTAAGGGGGTAAAGCAGTGACTAAAAAAATTAATCTTCCTATTACGGACGAGGATATAAAGAGCCTGAACGCAGGCGACAGCGTTCTGCTGACAGGCACAATTATTACAGGCAGAGACGCCGCCCACAAAAGGCTTTTTGAGCTGATTGAAAAGGGCGAGGAGCTGCCCGTTGACATCAAGGGAGAGCTAATCTATTACGTAGGTCCTGCGCCTGCAAAGCCCGGCTTTGCCGTAGGTCCCGCAGGCCCGACATCGAGCTACCGTATGGACAAATACGCTCCTGCCCTTCTCGACTTGGGGCTTAAAGGAATGATAGGCAAGGGAGCGCGTAATCAGGCGGTAATCGACTCAATTGTCAAGAACAACTGCGTTTACTTCGCGGCTATCGGCGGAGCGGCGGCGCTTATTGCCAAGAGCATAAAAAGCGAGGAGCTTTTGTGCTACGAGGATTTGGGGACTGAGGCAATCAGGCGCTACACGGTAGAGGATTTTCCGTGCATTGTGGCGATTGACAGCAGGGGCAACAATGTTTATGAGACCGAGCCTAAAAAATACGCCAAATAGCTTGCAAACACACCGCAAAAATATTATAATAAAAGTTAAATGTTAATATAGATTAAGAGGTGTACATATGCCGTTTATCAACGTTAAGACAAACAAGAGCGTTTCTGCTCAGAAAAAGCAGGAAATTGAAAACAAGCTCAGCGACGCAATCAGCCTTATCCCGGGCAAAAGCGACCGTTACCTTATGCTCGCACTTGAGGATGAAATCTCAATGATGTTCCACCGCGATACCGATTGTGGAATTGCTATGGTAGAGGTCAAAATCTTCGGAAAATCCGATAAGGACAGTTACACAAAGCTGACTCAGCGGATTTGCGAAATCCTTGATGAAGAAGCAGGCGTTTCGCCCGACTGTTGTTACGTAAAGTTTGAGGAAGTCGCTCTCTGGGGCTACAACGGATTTATGTTTTAGAGGTAAATTATGAAAAGCTATCGCAAGGAATTGTGGTTTAATATTCCGGCAAGGCGCAAAATCGTGCGCATTACCGAGGATGTTCAAAAGGCGATTGACGAAAGCGGAATCAAGGAAGGTCTTGTGCTGGTTAACGCAATGAACATCACCGCGTCGGTTTTTATCAACGACGACGAGAGCGGACTTCACAGCGACTACGAGCGCTGGCTTGAAAAGCTCGCTCCCGAAAAACCCTACAGCCAATACGCTCACAACGGCTTTGAGGACAACGCCGACGCTCACCTCAAGCGCACCGTAATGGGCAGAGAGGTTGTGTGCGCCGTGACAAACGGCAAGCTTGACTTCGGCACTTGGGAACAGATTTTTTATTATGAGCTTGACGGCAAACGCAGCAAGCACGCGCTGATTAAGATTATCGGTGAATAAGGAGAGGATATTTATGAGAATAGTCGTTCTTGCAGGAGGACTGAGCACCGAACGCGACGTTTCAATTTCGTCGGGACTTTTGGTTGCCTCCGCACTCAGAGAAAAAGGCCATCAGGTCGTTTTGCTCGACGTATTCACAGGCTATGAAAAGGATATTTTGGATGTTGACGAGCTGTTTGAGCAAAACTACAGCTTTACCGACGGAATTAAGGTTGGCGAGACAATCTCCGATATTGACGAGATTAAGGAGAACCGCCGCGATAAATCCGACCGCTATTTGGGCGAAAATGTTGTTGACATTTGCAGCTTTGCCGACATCACCTTCCTCGCGCTCCACGGCGGCGAGGGAGAAAACGGACAAATTCAGGCGGCGTTTGATTTGCTCGGTATCAGGTACACGGGCTCGGGCTATCTCGGCTCGGCACTCGCCATGAACAAGGGACTTACCAAAAGCGTACTTATTCAAAACAAGGTTCTTACCCCCAGAGGAGAGATTTTCAATTCTCCCGAGGAAGCCATGAAATGGAATATTTTTCCCTGCGTTGTAAAGCCCTGCTCGGGCGGTTCAAGCGTGGGAATTACCATTGTACATACTCCGTCCGATTACGCTCAGTCGGTTAAGGATGCTTTCTGCTACGGCGAAACAGAGATTGTCGTTGAGCAGTACGTTGTCGGCAGAGAATTCTCCGTCGGACTTTTGGGCGGCAGAGCCCTTCCGCCGATTGAGATTATCCCCGAGGGCGGCTTTTACGACTACAGAACAAAGTATCAGGCAGGCGCGGCAAAAGAGGTTTGCCCTGCCGACATCACAGAGGCTGAGGACAAGGCGATGCGCGACGCGGCGGTTGCAACCTACGACGCACTACACCTGAGCAGCTACGCGCGTGTGGACTTTATCCTCGATAAATTCGGCAATCCCTACTGCCTTGAAGCGAATACCCTGCCCGGTATGACGCCGACAAGCCTGCTTCCGCAGGAGGCGCTTGCCGAGGGTATGAGCTACGCCGATTTGTGCGAGAAGATTATTGAAATCTCTCTTGAAAGATACGCAAAAAAGACTGATAACTCCATTGGAGAGTAACACTATGAAAAATTTTACACTTGCGGAAATCGCCGATTCCTGCGGCGGAAAATACGTGGGCGAAGAAGCCCTGAAAAACACCGCGATAACCTCCGTTGAGCGTGACAGCCGCGCGGTTAAGGACGGCTCGCTGTTCCTCGCGATTAAGGGCGAACGCGTTGACGGACACGATTTTATCGAAAAATGCTACGACTGCGGAGCGGTCTGCGCAATCTGCGAAAAAGCTCCCGAAAACCCGAAAAAGCCGTACATTTTGGTTGACTCAACCCTGAACGCGGTCAAGGACATCGCCAAGGCTTACCGCGAAAAGTTCGATATTCCTGTTGTCGGAGTTTCGGGCAGTGTGGGCAAGACCTCTACAAAGGAAATGCTCTACGCGGTTTTATCGCAGAAGTTCAAAACCCACAAAACACAGGGTAACCTCAACAATGAGCTCGGAGTACCGCTCACAATCCTTTCAATGCCCGAGGACGCCGAGGCGGCGGTTATCGAGATGGGAATTTCGGACTTCGGCGAGATGACAAGGCTCTCGCGCGTGGCTCAGCCCACAATCTGCGTTTTGACGATTATCGGCTGCTGCCACCTTGAAAATCTCGGTGACCGCGACGGCGTTATGAAGGCAAAAACCGAAATGTTCAAATACGCACGCGACGGCGCTGAATTTATCCTCAACGGCGACGATGATAAGCTGTCGACAATTACGGACGTCAGTGGCAAAAAGCCTGTTTTCTTCGGAATTGACAGCAAAAACGATTACTACGCCGAGGATATCGAGAACAACGGCGAGGGCGGCGTAAGCTGTAAGCTTTGCTTCGGAGATACAAAGCTTGACGTTACAATTCCGGCAATCGGCACATATATGGTGTCAAACGCTCTTGCGGCGGCTGCCGCAGGCAAGCTGCTCGGCTTAAGTGATGAGCAGATTAAAAACGGCGTTGAGGCTTACAAAACCGTTGGCAGCAGGGCAAATGTGATTAACAACGGCAAAATCAGAATTATCGACGACTGCTACAACGCCAACCCAACTTCGGTTAAGGCGTCGCTTGAAACGCTCAAAAACTTCAATGGCAGAACCGTCGCGGTTCTGGGCGATATGAAGGAGCTCGGCACAGACGAGCTGCAGCTCCATTTTGACACAGGAGCTTACGCAAAGCAAATCGGTATCGACGTTGTGCTTTGCGCAGGACCGCTCGCAAAGTCGCTTGCGGACGGCGCTGACGGCAAATGGTACGAAACAAAGGAAGAGCTCATAAAAGCCCTTCCCGAAATTATAAAAGAAGGCGACACCGTGCTTGTAAAGGCGTCGCACTCAATGCAGTTTGAAAAAATAGTAGAATTTTTAAAATAACAAGGAAACAGAAAGGAAATTCAAAATGTCAGTATCATATATGACTCATCCGCTTATTAAGCATAAAATTTCAATTCTCCGCAAAAAAAGCACCGGAACAAACGAGTTTCGCCGTGTTGTTGAGGAAATTGCAATCCTTATGGGCTACGAGGCTCTGTCGGATCTCCAGACTACCGAAATCAGCATTTCAACACCGATCGAGGACACAATGTCGCCCGTAATCAACGGTAAGAACTTAGCTGTTGTGCCCGTCCTCAGAGCAGGTCTCGGAATGGTTAACGGAATTTTGGCGCTTGTACCTCCTGCGAAAATCGGCCACATCGGTCTTTACCGCGATCCCGAAACCCACAAGCCCGTTGAGTATTACTGCAAGCTTCCCGAGAACATCGACCAGCGTACAATCGTTGTTGTAGATCCTATGCTCGCGACAGGCGGCTCGGCTATCGACGCGGTAAGCCTTATTAAGGAGCGCGGCGGCAGAAAGATTAAGTTTATGTCAATCATCGCCGCTCCCGAGGGTGTTGAAGCGCTGATTAAGGCTCACCCCGACATTCAGCTTTACGTCGGCAACCTCGACCGTGAGCTCAACGAAAACGCCTACATCTGCCCGGGTCTGGGCGACGCCGGCGACAGAATTTTCGGCACAATTTAATTTTGAAATCCGATAAATTAAGAAAGCTGTCATCCAAACGGACGACAGCTTTTTTGTTTTAGTTGTTAATAATTTCTTTGTTTAAGCGTGAAATCTGCCTTTGGGTAACCTTGTAAATGATAAACCAAATCGCCGCGAACACCGCTATGAAAATAACGATAAAAAGTACGATTATTTGCGGTTCGGGTTTAAGCCAGCCGTTGAGCAGGTAAATCAGCAGATAATCGAGCAACAGCACCGAGCCCTGAATAAGCCCTGCAACCGGAAGCGCGAGCCTGTCAACGGTGTAAACCGCGGAAATTCCGGCGGCGATAAACGCCATCAGTGTTGATGTGAAAATCTCGCGGATCAATTTGCTGACGGCGACGGTTTCTACCACGCCGGACGCGGACAAAAAGATGTAAACAATAGCCAGAATCACCGGACCGAGTCCGCAGAACAGCGCGCCTCTGTGTAAAAATACTTTTATAAACTGTTTCATTTTCTCAACTCCTTTTTTATTTCGGCAAAGCAACGCCGTGAAACATAGTCGGTATATCCGCTCTTAAAAATCACGTTTACCGAGCCGTTGAACGCCGCCGAAAAACGTTCAATTCTTTTCTTGTTGGCGATGGTCGATTTGTTGATTTTTATAAACGACGAGGGTAAAAGCTCAGCCGCCTCATACAGCCTGTACCGAATTTTATATTGCTTGCCGTGCAGGTCGATAGCGTATGTTTTGCCGTCAATCACGGTAACACACTCGAGCTCGTTAAAGCTTAATACTTTTATTTCGCCGTCGGCGTAGGCGGTAATGCTGTCGTCGCCGTTATACTCCATGACAAGCTGTTCAAGCCTTTCGGTAAAATCCGAACGCCTGTGAACATCGGCGCGTACCGCTTCGTCTATATCCGGATTTACATTAAGTTCAAATTTCAAGTAAACCACCTCCGATGGTTACAGTATATCACCGCTAAAAATAAAGTCCAGCGATTTGCGCCGAACGGTTATTTTTTTAACGCAAGCGGTATTTTAAAACTATAAAAGCTGCCATTCATTCAGATGACAGCTTTTCCTTTAGCGCTGCGAAGCAGCATTTAGCTGCGCAAAGCGCAATTTAGCTCGCGAAGCGAATTTAGCGTGCCGAAGGCACATTTATCTTATCCAGTAACTCGCCAACCTTGTCGTGGAAAACCAAGTCCGCCTGAGAGTCGAACGGAGTTGAGTCGCGGTTTATCAGCACGATTTTGTTTCCGCGGAAGTAGCGGATAAACCCTGCCGCAGGGTAAACCGTCAGGCTTGTTCCTGCGATAATCAGCAAATCAGCCTGCATAATCGCGTTGAGCGCGCCTGATACCACGCTGTCGTCAAGACCTTCCTCGTACAGCACAACGTCGGGTTTAATCACTCCGCCGCATTCGCACTTGGGTACGCCTTCGGATTTTTTAATATATTCTGCGGTGTAAAATTTGCGGCACTTACGGCAGTAGTTGCGCAGCACGCTTCCGTGCAGCTCATAAACTCTTTTACTGCCTGCCGCCTGGTGCAGACCGTCGATGTTCTGGGTGACAACCGCGCTGAGCTTGCCTGCTTTTTCAAGCTCTGCAAGCTTAAGGTGAGCTTTGTTCGGCTTTTTGTCAAGGCAGAGCATTTTGTCGCGGTAAAAGCGGTAAAATTCCTCTGTGTTCCTCTCAAAAAACGTGTGGCTTAAAATTTCCTCGGGCGGATAATCGTACTTTTGGTTGTACAGTCCGTCAACGCTTCGAAAGTCGGGGATTCCGCTCTCGGTGCTCACGCCTGCTCCGCCGAAAAAAACTATTTTGTTGCTGTTGTCAATCAGTTTTTGAAGCTCTGCAATTTCGCTCATAGTAACTTCCTCAAATTATTTAACCGCGTTTTTAATGTTTTTGATGTAGTCTATAACAGGCTCAATGCTGTCCTTGCCGTTTTTTGCAACAATGCTTACGACCTGCGCGCCGATAATTACGCCGTCGGAAGCCTTAGCCGCCTCGGCGGCTTCCTCTACGCTCGGATTGCCGATTCCGATTGCACACGGGGTGTCGCAGACCTCCCTTACAACGCGCATGGTTTCCTCCAAGCCTGCGATAATCTCGCCCTTAACTCCGGTAACGCCGGTCGCCGGAATACAGAAGATAAAGCCCTGCGCTTCCTTTGCAATCATTCTCACTCTGTCCTGAGAGGTCGGGGCAATCAGCGAGATAAGCGCGATACCGTGGTTGTCGCAGTGCTCGCTGAGCTCAGCCTTTTCCTCAAACGGAACGTCGGGCACGATAACAGCCTCAATTCCGCACTCGGCGCACTTTGCCATAAAGCGGTCTGTTCCGTAAACAAAAATCGGGTTCATATATGTCATAATCGCCAGCGGACAGCTAACCTCTGAGCGAACGCGCTTAACCATCTCGAAAATTTTGTCGGTGGTTGTGCCGCCTGCCAGCGCGCGGATGTCCGCTTCCTGAATTTCAACGCCCTCGGCAATCGGATCTGAGAAGGGGATTCCGATTTGAATTAAATCCGCTCCGTTTTTGCTCATCTCGATAAGCAGCTTTTCGGTGGTCGCAAGGTCGGGGTCGCCTGCCGTAACAAACGGAATTACTGCCTTGCCGTTTTCAAATGCCTTTTTAATATCACTCATAAAGATCCTCCCCTCTGTAACGCGCGATAGCCGCAACGTCCTTGTCGCCTCTGCCGGAGAGGTTAACTACGATAATTTTATCCTTGTCAAGAGTCGGCGCGAGCTTAATGCAGTGCGCAACGGCGTGCGAGCTTTCAATCGCCGGAATAATACCCTCTACGCGCGAGAGGTACTCAAACGCGCTTACAGCCTCCTCGTCGGTAACGGGAACATAGCTTGCCCTGCCTGTGTCGCTGAGGTTAGCGTGCTCGGGGCCGATTCCGGGGTAGTCAAGACCTGCCGAAATTGAGTAAACCGGAGCAATTTGTCCGTACTCGTCCTGGCAGAAGTACGACTTCATACCGTGGAAAATTCCGAGGGTTCCATTCGCCATAGTCGCGGCGTTTTTGGGGTTGTCAACGCCCAAGCCTGCCGCCTCGCAGCCGATAAGCTGAACACTTTTGTCCTCTATAAACTCATAAAACGCGCCCATGGCGTTGCTTCCGCCGCCTACGCAAGCCATAACAACGTCGGGAAGTCTGCCTTCCTTTTCCATAAGCTGAGCCTTAATCTCTTTGCCGATTACGCTCTGGAAATCGCGCACAACGGTGGGGAAGGGGTATGGCCCCATAACCGAGCCGAGAACGTAGTGGGTGTCGCTCACGCGGTTGCACCACTCGCGCATTGCGGCGTTAACCGCGTCCTTAAGCGTCATTGTTCCGGTTTCGACAGCGTTGACCTTTGCGCCGAGCAGCTTCATTCTGTACACGTTAAGAGCCTGGCGGATTGTGTCCTCCTTGCCCATGAAAATCTCACATTCAAGTCCGAGCAGAGCCGCAACCGTAGCGGTTGCAACGCCGTGCTGACCTGCGCCGGTCTCAGCGATTACCCTTGTCTTGCCCATCTTTTTTGCAAGCAGGCACTGACCGAGGCAGTTGTTGAGCTTGTGCGAGCCTGTGTGGTTTAAATCCTCGCGCTTTAGGTAAATCTTCGCACCGCCGAGGTCCTTGGTCATCTTCTCGGCATAGTAAAGGCGCGACGGTCTGCCTGCGTACTCGCGCATGAGAAAGTCGAGCTCAGCGACGAACTCGGGATCGTCCTTGTACTTAAAATAAGCCTCTTCAAATTCGTTTACGGCATTCATCAGCGCTTCGGGAACAAACTGTCCGCCGTGAATACCGAATCTTCCTTTTGACATTTTTATCATTCCTTATTGTAAATTCGCTTTAATGATTGTATTAAAGAAACGTTTGATTTAAACGTTAATTATTTATACTCCGTTCAGACCCGCCGTTAATAAAACTTATGAATAAATTTACGTTTTAAAAAGGCGGAATTGCCTGCGAGGCAACTCGCACCGCCGTTAATAAAACTTATGAAAAAATTTACGTTTTAAAAAGGCGGAATTGACCGCAGGGGCACCCTGCCGCTAATCGGTGTCCAATTTAAGGACAGCCATAAACGCTTCCTGCGGAACCTCTACGGTGCCGAGCTGGCGCATACGCTTTTTGCCTTCCTTCTGCTTTTCAAGCAGCTTTTTCTTTCGGCTGATGTCGCCGCCGTAGCACTTGGCAAGCACATCCTTGCGCATAGCCTTAACGGTCTCACGGGCGATGATTTTTCCGCCGATACAAGCCTGAATCGGCACTTCAAAGAGCTGTCTGGGGATTTTCTCCTTTAGCTTTTCCGCCATTTTCCTCGCGCGCGGATAAGCCTTGTCCTTGTGGATGATAAACGACAGCGCGTCAACAACCTCGCCGTTGAGCATGATGTCGAGCTTTACTAATTCACTGGGAACATACTCCTTAAGCTCGTAGTCAAACGAAGCGTAGCCGCGTGTGCGCGACTTGAGCGTGTCAAAGAAGTCGTAAATAATCTCCGCGAGGGGGAGAATGTAGTGCAAATCAACGCGGTCAGCGTCGATGTACTGCATATCAATAAACGTTCCGCGCCTGTCCTGACAGAGCTCCATGATGTTGCCGACATACTCCTTCGGAGTGTAAATGTGCGCGTCGGTAACGGGCTCCTCAGCCATTTGAATAAGCGACGGATCGGGGTAGTTGGTCGGGTTGTCAATCAGCTCAACCGTCCCGTCGGTTTTGGTAATTCGGTAGATTACGCTCGGCGCGGTGGTGATGAGGTCGAGCATATACTCGCGTTCAAGGCGCTCCTGAATAATCTCCATGTGCAGAAGTCCGAGGAAGCCGCAGCGGAAGCCGAAGCCTAACGCAACCGAGGTCTCGGGGTCAAATGACAGCGCCGCGTCGTTGAGCTGGAGCTTTTCGAGCGCGTCTTTAAGGTCGCCGTACTTTGCGCCGTCAACAGGGTAAATTCCGCAGAATACCATCGGCTGAGCCTCGCGGTAGCCCGGGAGCGGTTCTGCCGCAGGGTTATTGGCAAGCGTTACGGTGTCGCCCACCTTTGCGTCGGCAAGGGTTTTGATTGAACCGCAGATGTAGCCAACCTCGCCTGCGTAAAGACCGTCGGTCTTTTCAAACTGGGTAGCGTGCATAAGTCCGCACTCAACAACGTTGAACACACTGCCTGTTGCCATCAGCTTAAATTCGTCGCCGGGGTGAATTTGACCTTCCTTGAGCCTTACGTAGATGATAACGCCCTTGTAGCTGTCGTAGTAGCTGTCGAAAATCAGCGCGCGCAGCGGAGCGTTAATATCGCCAGTGGGAGCCGGAATATCGGTGACGATTTTTTCGAGCACGGCGTGGATGTTGATACCTGCCTTTGCCGAAATTTGCGGAGCGTCCTCGGCAGGAATTCCGATAATGTCCTCAATCTCGGTGATAACCCTCTCGGGATCGGCGCTGGGCAAATCAATTTTGTTGATTACCGGTACGATTTCAAGTCCGCTGTCAACCGCGAGATATGTGTTGGCAAGCGTCTGCGCCTCAATACCCTGAGAAGCGTCAACAACGAGTATCGCGCCCTCGCATGCCGCGAGCGAACGCGAAACCTCATAGTTAAAGTCGACGTGACCTGGGGTGTCGATCAGGTTAAAAAGATATTTTTCGCCGTCGTCGGCGTTGTAAACAACGCTTACGGCGCGTGCTTTTATTGTAATGCCGCGTTCGCGTTCAAGCTCCATATCGTCGAGCAGCTGAGCTTCCATATCGCGAGCGGATACGGAATTTGTCTGCTCCAACATTCTGTCGGCAAGCGTGCTTTTGCCGTGGTCGATATGAGCTATAATGCTGAAATTGCGGATTTTATCCTGCGGAAAAGACAATTTTCATCACCTTTTTCTTATTAATTATTACTAACATATAATTTTACCATAAAAATGTGTATTGTACAAGCATAAAATTACGTTGATATTCAAAAAGGCTCTCCCAAAAACGGGAGAGCCTGAACGGTTAATTTGTGTTATTCCTTTTCAATCGGGAATTTGTCGATTTTTCCTGCGGCGTATTTCTGAATAAGAGCCGAGTCGAGAATATCAACAACGCCGTCGCCGTTTACGTCAGCGGCAAGCGCCTGATCCTCGGTGAGGGTAATTCTTTCGTTAGCAGCCTGCTGAATAGCAGCCGCGTCGAGAATGTCAACATTGCCGTCGCCGTTTGCGTCGCCGTAAAGAACGTCGCCGCCCTTATCCTCGTGAACCGAAAGGGTGTACTGAACTTCGGTGGGAATTTCGTAATCGCGGTCGGGCTGGGGAAGTGAAAGGGTAACGGTAGCGTTTTCAACGTCTTCCGCCGCGCCGCTGAATACATCATTGGCAACCGCTGTGTAAACGTCATATTCCTTTACAGCCGCGCCAATTGTACCGCTGAAGTTTTTGAACACAACGGAGTAATCCATATCCATCGGAATACGCAGGAATCCGCCGTCGTCGGTGGTGGTAAAGCCTACCCACTTGTCGGTGGTCTCAACAAGAGCGCCGTCCTCGATAACGCCTACGGTCTGACCTTTGCTGTTGAGGATTGTACCGTCGAGAGCTTCGGGGTTCTGAGCGTCAAAGTAAACTCTGCGGTAGCCATTAGTCTGGTCGGGGGTTAGAGCCTTATAATCGGCAAAAATGCTGTCGTCAAGTCTGAGCCATGACATATAAACCTCATTGGTGTGGTCGTACATTAGCTTTGTAATGTTGCTGACAAGAGTAGCCGCGTTTTTCATCTGCTCGTTGTTGATAAGCAGAGGTCTTACCTCGCTGCTCTGCCAGATGTTGCCGAATACAAGGTGAGACAGGGTGAAGGTAAGCGAGTAAGCCGCCTTGGGGTTGGCGATTTTGTCAACCAGTTCCTGAGAAGCGTTTGCAGCGGTCATACCGTCGTAGACCGCGTCGCAGAGGTAGTTCGCGGCAATAGGTCTGATGTCGTCAGCGTCCATAAGCAGGTACTTGCCGAGCTTTATCGCGAGACCGGCAATCTGTCCGGCGTCAATTCCGACTTCCTCACTGCCGTCTTTGCTTTCGGTTTCCGCAAGGGCGCTTTTTGTGACCACAGCAAGCTCCTGAGCTTTTGCTGTGAGTGCCTCGTTGGTGGCGTTAATCTCGGTTTTATACTTTTGTTTCATAAAGTAAGCGTACATCGCGACTACCGCGTCAATCGCGCTGTCGCTGCCCATAAGTCCCGAGCCGAACGCGGAAGTCTCGTCGCCGTCAAGCGAACGGACGTAGCCGATAAAGTCAGAGAACGCCTCCTCGTATTTTTCGGCATAGCTTGCTCTGCCGCCGGTAATCTTGGTAAGATAAGCGCCGAGACCTGAAAGGTAAGTTGACGCGTCCGAGGGAATATAAGAGTCGGGGTCGTCAACCATGCCGATTGAACCGTCAGTGAAGCCGAGCTTTTTGGGCATAAAGTGCTCTGATGATGTTGTTGTGATAAATTCCTCGTAAATTCCGGGGTTGCAGGTGCTGAGGTTGGCAAGCATATCGTCGTACTTGTCCATATCCTTAATCATTGTGCTTGTGCCGTAGCGGTCAAAGCCCATCCTGGCAGGAGCCATCATAGAAGCGAGCTCGCTTGTCTGGTAAATGTTGAAAATACCCGCGTACTTCTCGTTATGGGGATCCTGAGCCGTGTCGGCTGCATAAGGAGTACCGAAGGTGTAGGCGTAAAGGTTTTCGGGAGCAAGCTCAATGCTTTCTCCCAAATATTCCTTGGGATTGTCGATAAGCTTTTTGGCGTTCAGGTTTGTAATAGCTGCGCCTCGGCTGTAGCCGGCTGCCCAAACCTTGATGTCGCCCGAAATGTTGTTTTCCTCAACGTAGTTTTTGGCAAATTCAAGGCACTTGTCCGACGAACGGTCAAAACCCTTTGCGTCGCCCTTTGCGCCGAGAACAAAGTTGTCGCCCCATTCCATTTCGTAGCCTGCGCTGCGCGGAACGATTGTGAGCATGGTGTATTCCTTGCCGTCCTGAACAATCTTTTTGTGGGCGCATGCAACGCCGATTGTGTCCTTGGTGGGCTTGATTGTGTAATCCTCGTTAATGGAAATATCTGAAAAACCGGTGTCCTCCAAAAACGCGATAACGTCACGGTTTTTCTTCATATAACCCTCGGGTGTGAAGGGCTCGCGCGTACTGCTTACCGAAGCCTCGGCAAGCGACATGCTGAGCGTTGCAAGGTGAGAGTCATACTCCTTGCTGCTCTTTGTGAAATAGTCGTCTGAATATGCATAGTAGTCAACGCTGTCTGACAAACCATAAATTTCACCCTCGCCCGGACGGTAGTAGAACGAACCGAGGTAATAGTTAGGTTCAGCGGATTTGTCTGTGGTTTCTGCAAAAGCGGCTACGGTTCCTACGGGAAGAACAATAGCAGCAGCCAAAAAAGCGGCAACTGCTTTTGTAAACAGTTTTTTCATAATATATCCTCCTTTTTTGTTTGTTCTGTATTGTCAAATACTTGGTGCCATTATACAATTAAATTGCGGTTTTTGTCAACAAAAAACAACAAAATTATATAGGATAATTTTGTTGACCGCCGAGTATACAAATGATATAATCTAATAAATTAATAAAAAGGAATGATTTTATGACAAAGGGCGATATTGCAAAAAATAATTTTCAGAACGGCTGCAACTGCGCTCAGGCGGTGCTTTTGGCGTTTTGCGAGGACTACGGAATGGACAGAGAAACCGCCATGATGATTGCCGCGTCGTTCGGTGCGGGAATGGGCGGACTCAGGGAGACCTGCGGAACCGTGACAGGCGCGAATATGGTAATCGGACTTGCAAAGGGAAAAAACAAAGCCGCGGCTAACGGCGCGTTCAGGCAGTTCGCGGAAAAATTCAGGGAGAAAAACGGCTCGCTCGTATGCCGCGAGCTGCTCGGGATAAGAATAAAAACAAGGCTTACCTGCGCCGATTTGTGCAAGGATGCAGGCGATATGCTCGAGGAAATTTTGGCTCAGTAATAAAAAATCCATATGGAAAAACAATTTTATAATGCCGTTTTGTCCGATAAATACTGATGTAAAGCGATACTTTCTTTACTTTTTCGGTAAGGTATTATATACTCGGTTCAACAAACACGGGAGGTGAGTATATGGGCTGGCTTTTAATTCCGCTCATCATCATTGTAATCATTTTGGGCATAGGGATTGCACGCTCAATGAACACAAGCTACCGCTTCGGTGAGGGTATGTTCAAGAGCAGCGAGTACAATTTGGAAGAAAAGGACGACCTTTCCGATAAGGAGTATTACGACAAAGAGGGGTTGTTTAAATGACGTTTGGTAAAAAGCTTCAAAGCTTAAGAAAAGAAAAAGGTATGTCGCAGGACGCGCTCGCAAATCAGCTTTATGTAACGCGCCAGAGCGTTAGCCAGTGGGAAAACGACAGAACAATGCCGTCGGTTGACCTGCTTATAAAAATCAGCGAGATATTCGACACAACCGTGGACGCGCTTTTGGGCAAGCCTGAGACCGAGAGTATTCCCCAGCCGATGGCTCAGGCGAAAACGCTGACGGATAAAAAGTCGATAAAAACCGCTATGCGTTATGAGTATTCAACGGCGGTAATCGTGCTTGTCTCAATGGCGTTGCTGTTTTTGGGAATGTACGCCGTAATGATGTTTATTGAGAACAATATATTCTCGCTCACGCCCGAGGTTCTCGCAAAATTTTCGGGCATCATATTTAATGTGTGGGAGAATATATTGCCGGCTGTTTTGTGCGCCGCGGCAGGCGGAGTGCTGACAATTATCAGCTTTGTCCACACGCGCAAGGCGGTGGAGTTCGGCAAAAAACACGCCTGTACGCTTAACTTTTTCTACGATCACCTTGTAATCGCTGAGGAGGGCGCGGAACCGCTCAGCCTGTTTTATACCAATATAAAGCAGCTTGTGGAAACCGACGGATATTTTATCTTTAAAATGCAGAACAAGGCGAGGTTCTGCGTTGATAAAAGTGAGCTTGAAAATCCGGAGGAGCTCTCAAAGCTGTTGAAATCCGCAAAGAATTACCTTGACAGAAGGCTGTCAAAAACACCGGCCGGAATGGGTAAAGTAAAGCGCTGTGCGGTTAGGGTTTCCAGAGATTTTTTCTTTACCGCATCGTTTTTTACGCCGTTCTATATAATACTTATATTCGCGCTTGTCACAACGATATTGACCGAAAATAAGTTTGTAAGATTTACCGTGTTTATAATTCCGTTTTTGGTAGTGCTCGCGGCGACCGTATCGGGTGTTGTGTTTACGGTTCGCAAAATCAAGGCAAAGCGAATGATAATCGCCGGAGGAGCAGCCATAGTTATTTTTGTGGTTATGAATTTTGCGATTTATAACGCCTCGGTAATCTATAATTTCCAGCACGACAGGGTGAAGTCAGAGCAGTTTGTGACCTATATGGAGGAGCACGGACTGACGGTTGAGGATACAATCAAGGGCAGGGAAGAGCTGTATATCTCCAAATGCTATACAGCTAAGCCGAAGGATAATTCGTTTGAGATTACTTACCTTGAATTTGACGAGTATTCCCAGACCTTCGGTTTGTTCTCCGCAAGAGAGACCGCCGGAAGGTTTTTAAACGAAATCCGTTCTCAGCCGAGAATGACAACGCGCTATACAGTGCAGGATTTAACATTTAATATGTTCTATACCGAGACTACAAATAACCACTACGCCTATGTTTCGCTCAACGAGTACAGCGTAATCTATATTAACGCGGCACCTGAAGCCGAGCCTGAAATTAAAAATGTGCTAAAGGACTTTGAGCTCAGTAAGCCGTATGTATTTTAATTAACAAAATAAAAACTGTCATTTTGAGAACAAACTCAGAATGACAGTTTTGTTTTATATTTGCTTTATTGATTGCTTTTAAAATGTTTTGTATAAATCAAATTTCTGAACCCGCCGTTAATCAAACCTAAAGAAAAATCAAACCTTTAAAAAGGCGGCTTTGCCCGCGGGGGCGACCCCGCTACATTGAGGTTACGATGTCGTCAACGGTTTTTCCGGGCGGAATCATCGGGAGTACGTTTTCGTCGGGGCTGATTTGAACGTCAATTACAACCGGAGCGTTGAGCGCGATTGCCTTTTCAAGCGTGGGCATAATCTCCTCGTCGCGCGTAATGCGCATACCCTCAACTCCGAACGCGTTCGCAAGCTTAACAAAATCCGTAGCTCTGTGTGGATCGGTCTGAGAAAAACGGCTGCCGTAGAACAGCTTTTGCCACTGCCTTACCATACCGAGCACGCGGTTGTTCATAACAAGAACAATAACAGGCAGGTTGTACGACTTCATCGTGACAAGCTCGTTTAGGTTCATATGGAAGCTGCCGTCGCCCGTGAACAGGAACACGCGCCTTTCGGGGTGAGCAACCTGCGCGCCGATAGCCGCGCCCATACCAAAGCCCATTGTGCCCATACCGCCTGAGGTCAGCAGGGTTCTCTCACGCTCAATTTTGGCGTACTGCGCAACCCACATCTGGTGCTGTCCTACGTCGGTAGCAATAATGTCCTCGGGTTTTTTAAGGCCGTTAACCGCGTAAATAACATCGTGAGCCTGGGGGAACTCGTCCTCGTAGGGCTTTACGTCGTCAAATTTATGCTTCCAAACCTCAATCTGGCTGAGCCAGTCGGGGTGGCTTTGCTGTTCAAGTCCGATAACAAGCGCCGAGAGGCTCGCCCTTACGTCGCCTAAGATATACTCGTCAACCTTGACGTTCTTGTTAATCTCCTTGTCGTCAATTTCAAGCTGAACAATCTTTGCCTGATTGCCGAACTTCTCTCTGTCGCCGGCAACTCTGTCCGAAAAACGCGCCGCGCAGGAAATCATCAAATCGCATTCGGCGGTGATCATACCCGTTTCGTAGCCGCCATGCATACCGATGTTGCCTATGCAGAGCGGATTGCTCGCGGGGATTGTGCCGAGCCCCATCAACGAGCAGCAAACGGGAGCGTCAATCAGCCTTGCGAATTCCTGAAGCTCATTGCAGGCGTTCGCGCTGATAATTCCGCCGCCAGCGTAAATCATCGGGCGCTTGGCGTTTCTGATAAGCTCCTGAACCCTGCGGATACTGCCGGGATTTTGAATTTCAATCAGCTCTTTGTGAGCCTTGGGCTCGGGAGTGTATTCGGTGGTCTGAGCAGTGATGTCCTTGGGGACGTCAATCAGAACCGGACCTTTTCTGCCATTCTTCGCCAGAGCGAAAGCCCTGCGGATTGACGGAGCTAAATCCTCGATTGTCTCGACAAGCCAGCTGTCCTTTGTAATCGGCTTAACAATGTCTACAATGTCAACCTCCTGAAAGCTGTCTCTGCCCAGTTGGTCGGTGGTAACGTTAGCGGTAATCGCCACGATAGGGATTGAGTCGATGTTCGCGGTAGCGATTCCGGTTACAATATTTGTCGCGCCGGGGCCTGAGGTGGTCAGTACCACGCCGGTTTTGCCGGTTGAACGCGCGTAGCCGTCAGCCGCGTGTGAAGCGCCCTGCTCGTGAGCGGTAAGAATGTGTGTGATTTTGTCGCTGTACTTATACAGAGCGTCGTATGTATTAAGAGCCGCACCGCCCGGATAACCGAAAACGGTGTCTACCCCCTGCTCCAAAAGACATTCGCAAATAATTTCTGCACCTGTAAGCTTCATTTTTATTCCCCTTAAAAATAGTCTAACTATCATTTTAGCGCATTAAAGCGCTGTTGTCAATAGTTGTCAGCTAAAGTTGTCGGTCTGATACATAATAATAGATAACGCCGCCAGCGGCGCGGTCTCGGCGCGGAGTATTCTTTTGCCGAGCGTCGCGGCTGTCGCGCCGTGGAATAATACAAGCTCCGCCTCGGTTTCCTCAAAGCCGCCCTCACTGCCGATAAACATACCGATTGTCTTTGGTTTTTCTGTCAGGATATTCTTTACGGACTCTCCGCCGAGCTCATAGAAAAATATGTTTTTGTCGTTTTCAGCGGACTGCTCTGCCGCCTGTTTTAGGCTTATGCAGGGGCAAACCTCGGGGATAATTCCGCGCCTGCTCTGCTGAGCCGCCTGCAAGGCGATTTTCTGCCAGCGCGCGATTTTCTTTTTTAACGCCTTTTCATCGGGACGCGACACGCACCGTGCGGTCATAACCGGAACGATACGGCTTACCCCGAGCTCAACGCACTTTTGGACGATAAAATCCATCTTGTCACCCTTCGGCAGCGCCTGATACAGAGTTACAAAAACATCAGGCTCGTTTCGGCACGGCATACTCTCTTTAATGTCAACCTCTACAAGATTTTGATTAACGCTTTCGATAACGCAGTTGTGCTGAACTCCGCACGGCGTTACAAGCGTGAGCTCCTCACCGCTTTTCATCCGCAAAACGCGGATATGCTTTGCGTTCTCGCCGGTGATAATGTATTTTGAAGTATCAATTTCTTCTTCCGTAAAAAACCAAGCCGCCATAACAGCACCTCATCAAAAAGTATTATAAAACAGTATAATACAAATTAAAAAGAATTGCAATAAACGGCGGTTAGTGGTAAAATAAAAACCTGCTAAAAAAAGTCAATAGGCAAATAAACTTAACAAGGAGAAAAATAGGGCATAGCAAAGCTGAGCGGCAGATAAAAAGCATTTGCCACTATGAGTATTCAGAAATAATCAGTTATGTGAAA
>Ga0310695_10002216_pt1 | contig 41782 bp, 48 predicted proteins | sample RumenRJG_04DNA_FD_203882 | JGI IMG/M metagenome (GOLD analysis project Ga0310695, IMG submission 203882) | Bovine rumen microbial communities from Lethbridge, Alberta, Canada - RJG_04 (v2) (version 2) | ecosystem: Host-associated > Mammals > Digestive system > Stomach > Rumen | place: Canada... | reverse complement strand
ACGCTTGTTTTGATTTGCAACACTAAGATAAGTGAAAAATCTGACATGGCAAAATCCTGAGCAACTTTTTGTTGCTCAGGAACTTATAAATAAAGTTAAATCAAAGTGTTGCGGAATTAAGGTAAAATATGTCTCAAGCACTATCAAAAGGACCTAGACGATTTTCGCGATGAATATAACAGACGTAAACGTGAAACAGGCAATGAACTCAAAGCCATTCGGGATCAACGCCGAAAGCTGAAATCACAATTAAAACAAGGAGCGCTTGACGGTAAAACTTATCAAAAGCTCTTGTACCCTCTTAATCAAAAAACAAAATGGATGGAGAACCAACTCGGTATTTTCAAGGGCAACATTATCTCAAACTTCCTCCAATCTGATGACATCACCTACTCTATGATTGTGGATTATCTTCACAAAGACGCAGAAACAGAAAAAGGTGAACAATAATGATGCACTCATTCCGTTTTAATCAGAAAAGCTTGATATGATCATTATACCCGACATTCATGGAAGAACCTTCTGGAGATCTGCCGTCAAAGGCAGAGAAACGGAAGAAATCATATTTCTTGGCGACTATGTCGACCCCTATTCAGAATGGGAAGGTTTAGAGCCTCTCGATGGTTTTATTGCCCTTTCCGAGATTGTCGAATTCAAGAAACTGCATCCAGACAATGTCACACTCCTGTTGGGTAATCATGACCTCAGCTATCTTTCCGACCAAATCGCTAAATGCCGTCATGACTTTGGACATCATGGCATCATTCGGAAGACTTTGCAGGACAATCTTTCATTGTTCAACATTGCCTACGAGAAATCCATTGGAGGAAAACTATACATCTTCACCCATGCCGGCATTTTACCCAATTGGCTCAAGAACAACGAGATGACATTGGGGCGCGTTAAACCGGGACATGAGGTCGAAGTTTTGAACAGAGCATTCGCAGCAGGTAATTTATACACAGCTCTTAGAGATTGTTCTCATCTTCGAGGTGGTTCCCATGAGAATGGCAGTTGTGTATGGGCTGATGTCGAAGAGCACTTTGATGCCGAAAATAGTCCTGATGCAGCAATCTATTCAGACATCTATCAAGTGTTTGGTCACACTTTGCAGCTCTCTGGCCGACCTATCATCACTCCGCATTTCGCATGTCTGGATTGCCGAAAGGCTTTCACCTTAAGCGAAGAGGGATTGGCATTACTCAAGTAATCCCTCTTCGTTTGCAATTTATATCCATGATGTACGCTATTTGATCGTCCAATATAAGATATCGAAAAATTGCGTTCCTTTCCTGACAGTAAATATTTCATCCTCATCATCTTCCATCTCCCACACTTCCTCGATAGGTTGAATATATACTTCGTCAAATACTGGGTCACAATAATTCTCGTAACAATCATGCATGTCATACCACCACCAGCCCCATTTTCCGTTCTTCGCGAAAAGAGCAATCTCCCATCCTGGCACATGATAGATGGCATCCATTTCGACTGACACCATAATATCTACTTTCACATTCCCTTGATGGTGCTCAACATAGGCCAAACCTTGTTTCCCATCCTTGATGAGGACGAATGCACTCAATGAATCTGGTTTCCTAAAGATCAAGTCGTACTCGAAAGGAAGCATGACTCCCTGTCGATAATCCACCAAGCCCCATTTCCCATTTGTCTTCGCTGGATATATCGATACTTGATGAGTAAGAGCATACTCTTTCTGCTCCTTCCAAACATCAAAGCATGTCCGAAATTCCGATTGCCATGTTTTCAACCATTCTGGAATGTTCTGTTCCGTCATCATTCATCGTTATTTTTATCTTCTTATACCATTGCCAGCCCGCTTTCATCTAACAAAAATGCTCTTCTGCAATCTAGACAAGCATAATGAGCCGTGATGATGGGCTCATACTTTTGCAATGAATGTCCAAAGATCTGATACACATTGGGCAAAGGAACCGAAGCACGCATCTCGATAGAATCCGCCCACACCATGCTGCCTGATGGAGCATCCCCACCTCTGATGTCTCCGACCTCCGCCAAAGCAGCGACACCCCGCTTCGTCTTCAGTAAATGATTAAGATGCTCTGCCGTAAGTTCCTTAATGGCCCGACGATGACGCTTATACCATAATGCCGTCACCCCTGCATGAGTGAAAAGGTAACGTTTCCCATCCACCTTTTCCTCATGCGCCAAACAAAACTCGTTCTTATGAGCACTCATCAATCCCGACAAGATGACTGCCAAATCCTCGTCATACCGACTTCCACAAGCCAATTCGCAAAACTGCTCCGAGTAATAATGCAAATCATGATTTCCTAACAACAGCACCACCTTCTCTGGATTCTTTGCTTTCAGATCAAGCACATCAAAGAAGCAGCCCAGAGCAGCATCTCCGTCAATGCCTTCCTCTTCGTACGGGTCAACATAATCACCCAAGAAAACAATCCTATCACAAGACGTTTCCTCCACCGCGCTCTTCCAGAAGTCACGACCATGCACATCTGGAATCACCAAAATTTTATTCCTATCCGTCATATTTCCAACTTTTATGATTTTCGCTGCAAAGGTAGGGGAAAATGAATAAACATCACAAAATCTTATACGTATCTAAAATAACAAAAGGCAACAAAAAAGTATTAACTTTGCACAAAAATCAAACAAGAGTATCTTCTTAATCAATTATTCTTCAATATGATAGACTTTAGATTATTAGAACATCATTTTCAGCAAGATGGATGGACTCAGTATCATCTCTTCATGCGAGGAACGCGATGGGTAAAGGACAGTCATACCGTCATCAGAGACACAATAGGCTATCTATATGACGGGAAAAGAGTGACTGAAGACATCATCATCGCCATGATGAAGATTGATGAAAACGAGATAGAGCTGTACGAACATCTCAAGCAACAAGGCAATAGTCCCACATACCGTTTTGCTTTCTTGGATGGTGTAAAATGGGCGCATCGTCATTTAATTCAACCAGATTCAAACACTTCTCAACAAAAAAACTGATTTTTGAAGGATGTTTGGTGAGAAATCAGTAAATTTGTGCCCATAACACTAACACCTTAGATTTATGAAAATAATATATAGTCCTCTTTATTGCGGCAGTTATTACATGAACATGCCTTCCAACCATGTAACCCTTGATGTTCAAGTATTGGAGACTCAAGGACTTCTCAGCCAGCTGGCTCTACATGCGGGCATTCACCAACAAACGCCCTCTTTCCCCAAACGCCTGACTTCTTACCATAAGGCTCTTATGGAATACGATAAGAGTCACGGGGACAATATCTTCCATCGAAGTGTCCAGATTGACAGCATGAGTGTTGCCAAGACATTGCTTCATTGGCGCGATTACCTGGCTTTGTGTGGTTGGAATCAGCAAATCAAACTCCAAGATTGCTCACGACTGAACACCTTGGCAGAGATAGACTCCTACTATCATGATGATGGGTTAGCTGTACTCTTACAGAAACTCTCTTCTCAAATTAAACTCATGGAATTTGGCACAATAGCTGTTCCCCAAACTTTAAAGAGTCTGACCATTGAGATTCCATCTGCATTAGGATTGATGCCTGATTACATTCAACCTTTGCTTCAATCTTTGCAGAGAATTGGAACAACGATTGTAGAAAACGCTGATGAGACAACAGCAAAGCCAGAAACCATCACAGAGATTCACTTCTCTCAGCAATGGCAGGCAGAAGCTTGGCTCTCTCAACAAGATCCCAACTCCTATGACCTATGGGTCAACACTGATAGCAAACGACTCAACAACTGGTTTCATATGTCAGGTCAGCCACTCTGTGGCAGTCAGATGACAGACAGCAATCCTCAGATTACTCAGCTGTTCCTGCTCGCAGTACAGTTGTTCCAACGTCCATTGAATGTCAACACCCTTCTTCAGTATTTGCTTCTTCCTGAGTGTCCGTTAGATTGGCAATTAAGAAAAGATTTGGCAAAAAACATCACAAGAGAAGGGGGCTTCTATAATGAAAAAGCTCAAGAATGCTTTGATTACTTCCAAGACTGCAACAATGATGGTACAAGGAATGATTTCAGCAGCATTGAAGGCGCTCTTCCTTTCGATCTATACGACGAGGGCCTCACATTGTCTTTAGTGGAAGAATCTGATGACATCGAGAAAGAAACTCTGAAGAAATTCCTTGAATTCATTAGCAAATACGCATCTGGACGTGCCTCTACGATCGCCAAGCTGCTTCCTTATGATGCCCGCATTGCTCAACTGAAACGCGTGTCAGAAATGGCAGATGCTCTGCTGAGTATGATTAACACGATTGATGGCGACATCCTTTCATTCACTCAAATTAGCCAATGGGCACAGGCACTCTACGAAAGCAGTAATTATACGCTTTATAATGCTCAAATCAACAGCAGAAGGATGATTCAGCAACCAGCCAACATGATTGATAAGGCAGACAACACTATCTGGTGTGACTTCTATGGAGATGTGTCCCATGCTTTATCCACAGACTTCCTTTCCAACCACGAGCAGGAGCAGTTAAAGACTCATGGAGTTCTTCTTTGGGACAAACAGCATGAGAGCGATTTGCAGAATATGCTTCTTGCTCGTCCCGTTTATAAGACCAAAAAGAATCTGACCATCGTTACCTGTGAGCAACAGGGAGCCACAAAGTTGTCTATGCACCCATTATATCTCCAACTGCCTTATCAACCAGAACCGATAAATGGTGATGAACTCTATGCTCAAATGGCAACGAAAGAAATACAATACGTGGACAATCATCGTGAGGAGGATGACCGAGAGATTACTTTTGATGCAAAAAACCATCCTGTCTCATGGCGGTCTGTGGAAAGTTATTCTGCTTTGGAGAAACTCCTGCAGAATCCCTTTGATTATTTCATGAATTATACCCTACATTTTACAGACATCAACGACAACGAAATCAAACCTTCGACAACTTATGGAAATGTTGCCCATGACGTGATTGAATACCTTTTCACGGCAGAAAGAGATGGAATGCAGTTGAAGGATTGTGTCAACACCAATTATGATGAGGCTTTCAATAGAGCGTTGGCAAGGAAGGGAGCACTACTTCTTTTGCCTGAGCATCATCTGGCTAAAGCCCGATTGCACTATCAACTAGGAAGTTGTATTTCGAAACTGGCTGACATCCTTCAGGAGAATGAGCTGACCGTCATCAGTTGTGAGCAAGAAGAAAAACAAGATCTGGGCTTAGAAGGGGGAATCCTCGTTCAGGGTTTCATTGATATGCTTCTGTGTGACAAAAATGGCAATGATGTGGTGTTTGATTTGAAATGGACATCCAGAAAAGACAAACACAAGAAGAGCCTGGAAAAGAATCGTGCCTTGCAGCTTGCCATCTATGAAGCCATGTTGATGAAACATACAAATCCTTCGCAAACAGTACGTACAGCCTTTTTCGTCATGCCAGCAGGAACACTATTCAGTAAAGATGATTTCTTAGGATCAAATTACGAAAAGGTTCCTTCTGCCGACGCAGATGTCATCATAGAACAGCTGTGTAACGGCTATGCAGAGAGAGTTCGGGAAATCAATGAAGGTCGGATTGAGACAGCTGACAATATACCTTTAAATGAACTTGATTACACTCGGGTTGAGAATGTCTTCCCTTTAGAGGATGATGAAAAAAAGAAAGATCCCAAGAAGATTGAGAACAAGTACTCCGACTACAAGTGTTTCACCATCTAAAAATGCAAGCATTATGACTAAAACATTCATTAGTGCCGGAGCAGGATCTGGCAAGACATATAGAATCACAACCGATGTGGCTCAAATGGTCAAGGATGGCACTCTCAAACCAGACCAAGTCATTATGACCACCTTCACTAAGGCTGCTGCACAGGAGTTGCGTGAGAAAGCCAAGAACGAACTTGCCAAACTGGGATTTCAACGCGAAGCTCAGCAGATGGAGCATGCCCTGATTGGAACAGTTCATTCAGTTGCCAATGCATTCTTGACCAAATATTGGTATCTGTTAGGCATCATGCCCGATGCTGTCGCCATGGAGGAAGAAGAACTTCAGCTCTATTGTGACCACTCTCTTCGTGGCATGCTTCAACCACAGGAACGAGCTTTCTTGTTCAAGTATGCGGAAACCTACAATGTCATCTATGGATATAATGAACACAAATCAGGCATCAACTACGAGTTTTGGAAGAAAGACCTCTGCACGGTTCTCGACTACATACAATGGTACAACATCAGTGAGGAACAGCTTGAGAAAAGCCTTGAAACCACAGAGAGTTTCATCAAGTGTCTAGAGCCCAAAGAAGGAGTATCGATAAACACCCCTCCTGTAGATCTTAAAGTTGTTCTCGAACAGACGCTCAATGCCGTTAATACAGCGAGAGCAAGTGGCAAGAAGACCACTCAGCTGGATTTTCTGAATGTGCTGAAATTGGATCATATTACCTCAGATGTCTTGAAAACATGGTTGGGTATTGTAAATGATAGGAAAATTGACTCTAATGAGGCAATGTTGTTCCAAGAATGGGCAGACGAAGTTATATTATTCCCGCCAGATATTGCAGATGACCAGCGAGAATACGCCAAACTCATTTTCTCACTGGCCACTCGTTGGCAAAAAGAGTATCGTCAATATAAGGATGAACATCATCTGATTGACTTCAACGATATGGAGGCGATGTTCTTGGAACTTCTTGAAAAGCCAGAGGTGCAGCAAGACATCCGTTCTCGCTATACCCATTTGTTTGTTGACGAATTTCAGGACTCTAACCCGATGCAGGTACGCATCTTCCAGCAACTCTCATCCTTGCTGAAAACAGTATATGTGGGCGATAAGAAACAAGCCATTTATGGTTTCCGTGGTGCCGACACCGACCTGACCACTGCTGTTGCCGATAGTATTGGCAAAGATCATACAGAGCATCTGGAACACTCCTATCGTTCTGTGGAGCCATTGGTCAATTTCTCCAACGCCATCTTCTCACAAGTCTTCAATCAGATGACTGCAAATGAGGTGAAACTGAACATGCCTCCTAAGAATGGAAACCCCGATCAAGTTGAGCACCCACTCCGATTGTGGCACTACAAAAAAGAGGCAGATTTGGCACTTCAAATCCAACAGTTAAAATTACGTGAAGATATAGCCGCCAAAGATATTGCCGTGCTGGCATATTCCAATGCCGAACTTGACAAGTTGGCAGAAGAACTTCGCAAATTGCACGTTCCTGTATGCCGCGAAGCCACCGACATCAAGGACTCTCGTACAGGGCGTCTGCTGAAAGCCTTGCTCACCCTCGTCAACACCCCATCCAATCAGTTGGCACGGGCAGAAGTGGCATATCTCACAGAGCCCAACTATCATGTGACCCAAATCATTGAGCATCGTCTCGATTATCTGGCTGCTCAGAAGCCTTACAACACTTATCTTGAACAGCTTCCCATTCTGCAACGATTGTCACAATTGCAACAGTTCCGCTCCAACGCAGAACAGGAATATGGCACCAACCTGCTGGGACACCAAAGCATCAGTTCACTCGTGGAAAGTCTTGTCATTGAATTGGACCTCTATGCGTTGGTGCAGAGTTGGGAGAATGCCAAAACTGAAGAAACCAACCTTCAGGTGTTTATTGATTTGGCTCGTAAATATGAGAACATCTCCACCAAGGTGGCAAAACCTGCTACTGTCATAGGTTTCATCAATTTCTTCACGAATCAACAACAAAAAGGAGCAGCCAACGCAGAGGGAGTGCATCTGTTCACATACCACAAATCAAAAGGCTTGGAGTGGAAAGTGGTCATCATGCTGTCACTTGATAAGGATTATGCAGATGTAACCGAAATTGCCACCAAAGCCATGTTGGGATGTCATTGGCATCGTGAACAAAACCCCGCAATGGATAATCCCAATCCTCCAATGACCATCTCTTTGGTACGTCAAATATATGGAAACCCCAAAGAGAATAATGTTAAGGCGGCTCTTGCATCCAGACTTCTGCAACATCCTCTATGGAACACGGTGGCTGAACGTGAGAAAAGCGAAGCTGCCCGTCTGCTTTATGTGGGTGTTACCCGTGCCCGAAACATCTTAATTTTGGCACCTAAAGAAGAAAAGAATGGCATCAATCTCGATTGGTTCCGTTCTGTGGGCGTTGAGAATGTCAGTCAGGCACTTGGCACAGAAGAAGAACAAGATGTGTTCAATCTGAATATGCCTTTCCATTTTGAACACCTCGACAAAGAGAATCTGATGGAATGGGATGTAAAGAAGCCCAATAAGGTGCATGACATTGCCAAAGATTACTCCTCACTCAACCAGTTGCTTTATCTGTCACCATCTAAGGCTGGTAAGACTCCACACCAAATCGAAATCATCAACAACACAGAGAATCGTATGGAAGTTCATTACAGCATAGAGGGTGATGAAGATGCCCTTATGGGTGACTTCATCCATCAGGTGTTCTGCTGTTGTGACGATGGAATCAATACCGAGCAGATTACGCAATTACGTGACAGTTATGGTTTTACCGAAAAGAATATGCCAGAGCCTGCAAAATTGTTGGATTCATGGAAATACCTGAACGATGTCCTTGAAAGTCACTATGGTAAAGCCGTCAAACTACATCACGAAAGACCTTTCCGCCATGTGGATTCAAATGGTCATATTGTCAGTGGTTACATTGATCTCATATGGGAAACCGAAGATGCTTATGTCGTTGTTGACTACAAGACCTGTCCAGGTAATTATAGCCTCGTGTTCAATCCTGGTAGTGAACATTATGTAGGTTGTCATGGCGACCAGCTCGACTGCTACCAACGTGCCCTCGAAGCAGAAGGCACGAAGAAAGTCGTGGCCCGTATCATCTACTATCCCGTCACCCAATTTGTCGTAGAAGTAAAATGAAGATCGATCATATCTTACTCAACATCCCTCATTCGAGCACCATCATTCCTGTCAACACATGGGAGGGTGACATCTCCCGATGTGTGCAGGAATGGACGGATCTCCACACAGACACCCTTTTCGCTCCCTCTGAACCATGTGCAGAAAGGGTGGCGCCCGTCATTTTCCCTGTGAGCAGGTTCTTTTGTGATGCGGAAAGACTGACAGATGACCCGATGGAAGACATCGGTCAGGGCATCTACTACACAGATTTCGAAGAATGTCACAGAGAGAATGACGATATCTTGTGCCAATATGCCACCCAGCTTCACACATGGCATAGGAATCTCTTGGGCGATTATATCACAGAGGACACACTGCTTATCGATTGCCATTCATTCCCCAGCAAAGTTGCACCTGACATCCACATCAATATCGGATTCAACAACGATTGGAGTCGGCCTTCCGACGAACTCATCCAAATGGTTAAAGAGCATTTCGAAGCAAGTGCCTACCGTGTGGGCATCAACACACCATACTCCAACAGCATCACCCCATCCAGTAAGCATCCTTACACCTCTTTCATGATAGAACTGAACAAAAGCATCTACATGAACGAAGCGAGTGGCATGATGCATCCTCATGCCACCCGACTTCAAAACATGATCACCCAATTATACCAGAAACTATTGGGCTTCTAACATATATCACACAATAAAAATCAGCCATTTTCAAGATTATTTTTGAAAACAGCTGATTTTTCCTATTTGAGAGTCGAGATTATTCAATGTACTCTCCGATTCCCTGCTCTACAATGTAGCGATTGCCCGAGTTCATTTCGTTCTTCGCCTTGAAGAAGACGGATTGAACCTTTTTCCCGTATTTTTGTGCGAATCGTACTGTATGCATGGTTCCACTGTACTCGGGACACTCTGCCACAATGACCCTTTGGGAAAGAGCTGCCTGCAAACGGTTTCTCGCCACGAGGCGAGTCGGATTGGCTTTGGTCCCCAGAGGCTGCTCTGAAAGAATCAGTCCACCCTTCTGAAGGATTTCTTCTTGCAAGGGTTTGTTCTCATGTGGATGTGTGAGATCAAGTCCTGTCGCCACAATGGCAATGGTTTTACCTCCTGCAGCCAGGCATCCACGATGTGCAGCAGCATCACATCCAAGCGCAAGGCCACTCACAATGACAGCACCTTCTTTGGCCAATCGTACAGCTAATGTGTAGGCGGCACTATTACCGCTACGACTTGCCTTCCTCGAACCAATGATGGCCACCGTATTTTCCGATTCTAATAATTTCACATCCCCCAGAGCATAAATTCTCTCCGGACAATCATTCCCAATGGCTTTCAAAGCTTTGGGAAATAATGGGTCGTTTTTGTTGATAGTAATAATATCCATATCAATTAGTTTTGTGTTTAATACTTTCTCCACTAATTCGTTCATTCTTAACGATTTTATACTTCTCTTCCAACAATGCGAGCGCAAGGCGTCTATTGTCAAAATGCCCGTGCTCTGATATGTAAGTTATGAGGCCATTGCCGAGCATCACATACACAGAATCATTCTTCTGGTTATACGTCACATACACCGCACGCCCACCTGCGCCATACCAAAGGATAGTGGTGAACTTCATCTCGTTCTCGCCCTCATTGGTCTTCTCCTTCACGAGATCCACGATAAAACTCAACATCCTCTTCTCGGCATCAGCGTAAGCCTTGTCCAAAATCAGAAACCTCTCAAAGGGTGTTGACCTCACATCGACAACAGCAGGTTCAGGGACAGATGACACTTCCCTTTTGTTCTTCTCTGCTATTTCCTTGTACATATCCTCCAAACTAATGCTCTTGAATGTTGACTGCTCGTCAATTGGTTGATAAATGTTGCTCATAATGCTATGTAATTAATTTATTATTCGATTCTTGAAGAAATTTTCCACAAAGGTAAGGGAAATATTCAATATATGGAGAAATTTTATACGTATAAAAAATCTTGCTATTTCAATTATTATCTTTACCTTTGCAACGAGCTTTCACGATAATCGCAATGCGAGGTTGTAAATACTCGAAAGGGTATTAGGCACAAGGTGAATAGACACGAGTGGCGCAATGCCACTCTCTTCTTAGCAATAAAAATGAAGGGGAGCGATAATGAAATGCCCCCCGAAAGTTGAACAAAACTTCTGGGGGCACTTCAGCTATATACACCCTCTTATTGGGGCAATGACAAAGCAGTCTTCCCAAACTAAAATTGACGAGCCAACGTAATTATGGATGAATTAATAAATGAATCAAATCTGGAAGGATTAAATCTGACCTGTTCCTGTTGGTATTATAATCAACATGCATACGAGTTTACATTACACCTTAACGGGATAAGTCAAATCAATACTCGTAGTTTTACTATTATGGGTGATATCATAGAAATAGATGATACAGGTCTTGTACAATCATTTAGAAACAGAATTGTTCCCAAAACGCTGTTCAATGTAATACTAATCTACAACATTGAAAATAGAACAATGAAATTTGTGAATAGAAGAATAAGTGGATTGGTTATTTATCCAGAAGACAATGAAACTGACTCTTGGAGGAAATTATTGGGTTTTGTAGGTAATTTCATTGAAGGTTTGATTGTTACTGCAAGATAGATGAAAATGAGCAATTAATTATGGCTATTCATTCATTTTTTTAGACGCCCCTGCTATATCATTGCTTATGGATAAGATAATGAAAGAATCAATCGATAAAGTTGTATTAAACGAATCGGAACAGCGAAAAGTTGATTTGATTACAGAAGAATTTAAGGCAAGAGGTGGTATGAGTACAGAAGAACTCATATCTCGCCTTAATGCAATTCCTTTTGAGGAATTTATGAAAAAGTTAGAAAAAAGAATAGAAACTTGGACGAGGAACGAATCAACGAAATGAAGGGGCGGAGTGCAAAGGAACAAGCGTAACACCTTTCTCCCAACGGTGTTATGACATTTGAAGAGTTTAGAGCGTTGGGACACCAATTAATAGATGAAGAATACGACGAGTTAGAACAGGAAGCAATAAGAAAGATTTATGAAAAGTAGTATAACTCAGATTTTATCTGTATATTTGCAACAAAAATATGTTTGATATGGAGTTAAACAAAAAATACACGTTTAAAACGGTAGGATACCTTATCATGAATGGTGAGGAAGTTGACACGTTGGATATACAACTTTCCCCAGGAGAAATTAGCGAGATACGCGATTGGTTCAAACTTAGAGATATGAAATGGATAGGGTATGTACCTTTAGAGTTTAGGAAACATAGCCCTGAGCTGTATGACAAACTTTATCAAGAGCTGGTTGATATGTATAATGAAAGTGATATCGATCCTTTTGGACTCTTAGATTCACCTTACGAGGAGATAGAGTATGATTGTACGATGGATCCAAGTGATGACGATTGTCCTTGGGGATGTCTATTGTGGCCAATTCAACTATTTGAAGAAATGGGCATTCTTGTGCCAAATGCAAGTATTTGGGTTACAGCGATTGATGCAAAAGGTGATCTTGACGGAGGGATAGGGTATCCTATATATCTTGAAGAGAACTACCTTGAAGAACTCAAGATGATTCTGGAAGCAACTGTGTGGAACGTTAACTTTAAAAAGTGGAGCGTTGATATAAACAATCTTGCCGACAAACATACAGAACTCCGGAACATTATTGAGCAAAGACTGAAAGATATGCTTGTTTCATCATACAACTATACAGAGAAAGAACTTCCAACGTTAAGATTCTCTTTGTACCAGTTATCAATAGACAGGAAATATAATCCTCTGACAGGAAAGTAAACAGGATCCATACATGCTATAAACAGGAACAGAGTATGGCTTTTCCATTTTACCATAAAGAATAAAAAACATAAAAATGTTGGGTTGTTAGAGTATTTATCACTATATTTGCAAACGAATAGTTGTGCTGCAATATAGGCCCATCGGCTTGAAACAACTATATGTTGGTAGGTACAGGCAACTATTCAATACAAAGGATGTGCTAACAACACATCCTTTCTTTATCAGAATCGGGGGCGAATTATTCCTGATGTGTGAAATACCCCACCTCAAAACGGCGGTTGACATCAAAATAGATGCGCTCCACATTGAAGGCATTAGGTTCGAACTCCAGACAGTCTATCCCGTTGCATTCACTCTGCCTTTCGAGTTTCAGAATGAAATAAGGGGATACACGTTCAAGGTATTCATACTCCTGATAGACATCAATCACACACAATGCCGTCTCGGGTGACATCCCATCACCCGTGCTGTCAATCGTTTGGAGCAGAAGCTTCTCTTGTGGCGTGGTCGTTATGTACTCATCCATCTCATCCATCTCTTCGACATTCCCAATCTGGTCATCCTTCCACTCCATAGGATCCAGTTCCGCCAATTCCTCGTTGCGATCTCTCCAATAGTCCATAGACAGTTCATCCGGCACCCTCATCCTGGCATAATCCTCCGTGAAGGTGTAGCCATACAGACAAGCCCGCATCGCATCCACACTAATCTCTTTAGGAGTTGCCGCCATCTTTTCGATGATACGCTGGTCGTACTTACCTTCATACTCAGCGTAATTGACTTTTACAAGCTCTCTTTCCATATTCCTTTCCCTGTTCCTTTTATGTGACTTATTTAATATTCGATTCTTGAAGGAATTTGTCCACCATTCTATTTTGTCAGTCTATTCTTTCATTTTCTTCTTGTTCATCGGACTGTTTATCTATAATATCTTCTTCTTCAACAGTACATAGCCAGGGTACAGGAGTGGTTTCTATTGTATATATGTATCTCCCCTTCATAACAGCATGAACATTCCGTACAATTCCATCATATTCTGTCTTCTCTATTTTAGAATCGTCATCGGCAAACCTTCTAAGATATATGTCTGGCTGGTCGGATAGGAACTTCACCATATCTCCCTTTTTATACTTACTATTTCTGTCCCCAGACACCTTTCCCCCTTCTTCTGTATCTGATACAACGAGATTCTCCAGTTCTGAGTCAATTTGTTTCCTCACCTCTTCTTTCACACTTGCACGAACCAGACCACTGACTCTCCGATGTCCGCCTTTAGGGATACTATGCCCGCCAAATGAGGTGGGTTCCTGTAACCAGTTCACATCGGCACTACAATGTTCCGTGATGTAACGGGACGGGTTGTTCTTGGGAGCTTCATCCAAACGATGAGGATTACGGTCTGGATCCTGCATGTTCCTTCGCATATACGACAAGAAGGGTTTGGCATACTGCTTTCTCATCCATTTGTTTCTCAATTTACTTCTGCTCATGTTTCGATATTGTTTATTATTTCTTTTTCTCAATAATTTCTCCGTTTTTGCCAATGTATTTCTTCAGGCACTCCCAGATAGTGGCGTTATTAACCAGCGATTTCACTTTTTCATACCATTCGTATCGCTTGGGATAATGCTGGATCTCTTCTACAGATCTCTTAAACCATACCAAAGCCATACGTTCATCTTTCTCTACACCTTGTCCGTAATAGTAGAGCCAGCCTATTTCTCGCATCGAATCCTCAATGGGATAATCGAAGGCGTCGGCTTTTGAGCGAGCCACAATCCTGAAATACTTCATAGCCTTTTCATAATCACACGCCGTACCAATTCCATATTTGTACATCCATCCTACACGAAAGGCACTATCTAAGTGTCCTTGGTCTGCTGCTCGCTTATACCAGTCAAAAGTTTCCTGTGGGGCACCATCACAATACCCGTATTCTATGTATTCCGCCAACTCATATTGGGCCTCCACATGACCTTTTTCTGCTGCCTTCCTGAACCATTTGGCTGCTTCATGATCATCCATCTCTACACCATCACCATCTGCATAACAACAGCCTACACCATATTCCGCATCAGTGCACCCTTGTTCTGCAGCTTTCATTTCCCACATGAAAGAGAGAAACATATCACGTTCTACACCATTACCGTTATAATAACACGTCGCTAATTCATGCTGGGCAGGCGCATACCCCTGTTCTGCAGCCTGACGGAAATACGAGCAGGCGACCTTGTCACCTTCTTTATGATAAGCTTCGAGCCCTTTTTGATATAATTCTTCTGGAGTCATAGATGCTACTTTATTTCTCATTCTTCCCCCTCAAAACGAAGCTCGACCCATTCCCGTCCTTTGATATCCACTAAAATGTTCTCGTCTGCCAGTTTGTTCCTAAGAAAGCCAAGTTTACGCATGGCATCCTCGATGACTTCCACATTGTTCTCCAGCAAAGAGACCAAAAGTGCTATGTTCATTCCGTCTGATCCTTCGACAATCTGTATTTGTTCATCATACATAGGATATGTTGACAGAATAATACGCTTTGCCTCATCACAATTCCCCTTGTGCTCTGTCCCTCCGGCACTTCTCAATGGATGACGATAGGTTATCCCTAAATTATAAGGCTCATAACGGACATAGCCTTTATCCAATGTTTCAAGAGGGATTCCACCCCAATTGGACACCCCCAGCAGTTTCTCCACAAAGGGTAAAATGACCTGGTCGAGAACGCGGTTGTTCATGCGGTGCTCACCTTGGAATGTCTGCACGTGGGAGGGGAAATGGCGTTCAAATTCTTCGCGGCAGTTCACGATGGTGTCGTTGTCACCAAAGAAACCCCAGCAGCGTTGACGGTTCTCTTCATTGATGCCATCAAAAAGATGCGACTCCATCTCGCGAAACTGTTGTATGACGTCTTCAGTGATGGTGAAGTGCGTCTTCCCATTCTGCGTGGGCTGGAAATACTTGAACGTGCCCAGTTTGAGTATGTCCGTCAACTCCGACATCCTCAGCGCCGGATTCACACAGATGCGTTGGTAGTCATGCATCTGCATGGCATACATGCCTCCCATGCTGGTGCCGATGATCAGTTCTGGATGATTCTTCTCACAATATCTTTCAGGAAGGGCAGCGCCTCTGAAGGACAGATGGGAATGTCTGGTGCAAGCACACGACATTGAGGCAAGATCCTCCTGAGATGCTCCACCGTTCCACTCTGACCGCTCGACCCAAAACCATGCAGATAGATGATGGTCTTCGATTCTCCTGCAGCAGCACTTGTCATTGTATCAATTCTCTTCTTTTCCATATCATTTCCCATTTATTTCACGAATCCGATTTTTGCTGTCTTCTGCCCAAGCGTTTCCTCCTGGCAGTACTTCTCGATGGTGTCCTGACGGATGGAGCGCTTGCCATAGAGGATGCAGTCCACGCTGTACTTTCGGGCGATGTTCTCAATCTGACCGCCGCTGAAGTTGTAGCTGGCAGCGAGGTGGGAAAGGGTGTCCTTGTCGAGGGTGGGCATCATCGATTGCCAGATGTGCGCCCGCTGCTCGTAGTCGGGTTTGTCGAACTTCACCTTGTAGAGGAACCGGCGCTCAAAAGCCTTGTCCATGTTCTCCTCCAGGTTCGTGGTGGCAATCATGATGCCCTTCAGGTTCTCCATCTCCTGCAGGATGATGTTCTGGATCGAATTCTCCATCTTGTCCACCGCACGTTCTGCCCCCTCCTGACGTTTGTTGATGATGGCGTCAGCCTCGTTGAAGAGCAGGATGGGCATCTTCTTCGAATTGTTCACCACATTCCTGTAGCGGTCGAAGATCCCTTTGATGTTCTTCTCGCTCTCCCCCACCCACTTGCTCTTCACGTCAGAGATGTTCACCTGCATAACATCACGTCCCGACAGCCTCGCCAGCTGCATCACACTCTCCGTCTTGCCCGTTCCCGGTGCACCATAGAACAGGCAGGTAAAGCCCTCGCGGAACCCACCTTTTTTCAGGCGTGCACAGATCTTCTGATACTCCTTCTCGTCCAGCAGCTGGGTGAGACGCTGCATGTGCGCGTCCACATCCTTGGCGAAGAACAAGTCCTTCTTCACGATCTTCTTGCTCAGGATGAGGTCGCAAGGCGAATTCTCGTCCAGTTTCAGTTCGATGCCCTTCAGCAGCTGCTTACGTGCCGCATCCGTCATGCGGTACTCCTTTGTGCTGTGGAATCCCCCGTCAAACGCATTTTCCACCAGTCCCACGACAATGAGGGGATGGGTGCCATCCGCCATCGAACGGGTGAAGTTGTAGCGTTCCCAGTTCTCCTCATACAGGTACGCGACACGTTCGATATTCAGGCTGTCCTCGTTGTGCAGCACAAGGTGACGGCAGAAGTGCATGACCACCAGCTCATCATCCTCCTCCAGATGCAGCTTCAGCAACTCCTTGACAAACGTAATCTTCTTGTTCTTTTGAATCAGTTCCTGCACCTCCTCCAGCAGCAGCTCCCTCGACATCTCCTCCTCAAAGCGCAGGTGCGTCAGCTCATAGAACTTCTGGAACAGCTCCATCACATTGCTGCACACATAGCTCGGCTTCTCGTACGCCTCATTCTTGTTCATGGCATCGATCAACGCGGTGGGGATGATGTAATTCGTCTCCTTGTTGAAGCCCTTCTTCGTCTTACGCAGGCATCCCTTCTCCACGAGCTCCTCCAGGTCGTGATGATACTGCAACATCTTCACATTCCTGCTATTGGTGTATCGGGCAATGTCCGAGATGGCACCCGTTCTCCCCACACTCCCAGCCTCAGCCAGCAGCGCCAGCAGCACAGCCTGGGTGGATGACGTCTTCATCCGTTTGGCCACATAATTGGCAAACGGTTTCGATGCCACCCAGAACTCCTCGCTCATCTCCGAATCCTCTGCCAGATCCAGGATGCAGTTGACGGCCTTCAGCAGCGTCATCGGCTTGTTCTCCTTCGCCAGTTCGTTGGCCCGCTTCTTCAACTGGTCACCCTCATTCTGCTGTTCACTGAACAGCCTGTTTCTGTTCGCCTTGTACATCATTCAATTCTTATTAGACGTTGTTTTTTCCAGTTTGTTGATCGCCATCACGAACTCCCCTGGAAGGCGACTGAGAATCTCCTTCCTCATCGAGTCCGACAGTCCATAGTATGCCCCCGCCACAGCTCCGGCACAGGCAGCAGCCGTGTCCGTGTCCTTGTTCGTGAGCACCGCCTTGAGGATGCAGTCCTCATAACTCTCGCTCTCAAAGAACGAGATGAGCGCCTCTGGCACCGTCGTCTGACAGATGACATTGAAGCTGTAACCATCATGGCGCAAGTCGAGGTAGGTGCGGTCAAGGTCATAGTCAAACAGCTCCTTCAGCCGCGCCCTCATCTCCTCCTTCGTCATCCCCTGACGCGCCAGCACCACAGCCACAGCAATCGCCTGAGCCCCCTTGATGCCCTCCGGATGATTGTGCGTAGGCATGGCACTCTCCTTTGCCAGTTCCATCGCCTCCTCCACCGTCTCAGCCACACATCCGACCGCACTCACCCGCATGGCACTCCCATTGCCACAACTGTTATACGGCTGCGGATCCTCATCCATGCACCACTTCGAGAATCGCGTGCCATAGCCTGCCCAATAGTATCTCCTCGCATAGCGGATGAGCTTCCCCTGCAAATCCCTTCCATCATGCAAGAGCCAGTCAACAACGGCGATGCTCAGCACCGTATCGTCAGTATAATGGCACCGACTGTCAAACAGCGTGAAATGCTCAGCATCCACACCCCTAAACTCGTATGGAGACCCGATGATGTCACCACCAATCGCTCCCAAGAGCGCATCAATTCTTGTTTTGTTCATACCTACTCCTTTCCAAATTTGTACTGCAAAGGTAAGTAATTTTCACGGAGTATGTATGAAATAGATACGTATAAGATTTTAAAATAAGGCTACGATTCCACCCATTCACTTTCCCCTCAAAAAAGGGTGAAATGACCGAACGGTCATTTCACCTTTGCTGTAGGTCGTGATAATTGTGGATGTGGATCACCCCTCTTCCCTCTTTCATCAAGCCTTTCCCTTGAACCTTATTTGTTCTTAATCGTCCCAACCATCATCATCCTTAGAACTTAAAACGCCAGAGGCCTCTGTTCTGTCTTTTACCTTCATAATATCGTCTGATATACTGCATAACTCATTATAAAAGTAGTTTCTATCGCATGATGCCAATTGTTTTAGCAGTATGTTATCGTACTTCATTCTTTTCTTCTATTTAAATCCTATCTTATTGCGACGAACCGTTTCGAGGGTTTCCTTGTCACAATAGCTACGTAAGTGCGGCAGTGGATCTGCCACTTCGCCGTACAGGATATTATTCACCGTATGCTTGCGAACTACATTCTCTATCTGTCCACCACTGAAGTTGTACGTTCTTGCCAAATCAGCCACAGACGAGTCTGACAAGTCAGGTATCATCTGCTTCCAGATGTGCTGACGAACAGTCACATCTGGTTTCTCAAACTTCACCTTGTACAAGAACCTTCTCTCAAAGGCGGAGTCCATATTCCTCACTAGATTCGTTGTGGCAATCATGATGCCCTCAAACGTCTCCATCTCCTGCAGGATGATGTTCTGAATGGTGTTCTCCATCTTGTCCACAGAACGCTGAGCACCTTCCCTGCGCTTTCCGATGATGGCATCAGCCTCATTGAACAGCAAGATAGGCTTCAGCTTTGAGCACTGAGCCACCGAGCGATAATGATTGAATATCGCCTTGATGTTCTTCTCACTCTCCCCCACCCACTTGCTCCTCACGTCTGAGATGTTCACCATGAAGATGTCACGTCCCGACTCACGAGCCAGCTGCATCACCGTTTCCGTCTTGCCTGTTCCAGGTGCTCCATAGAACAGACAGATGAATCCTTGGCGCAGTCCTTTCTGCTTCATGCGTGAACAAATCTTCTTGAATTGAGCATCTGCCATCAGGTCAGAAAGACCGTCCAGCTGCTTCTTCACATTATCGCAAAAGAACAACTTCTTAGGCGCCACATCCTTGTGTCCTATCATCCCACTATTCACTTCTTTGTGCAGATGAATCTTAAAGCCTTTCAACAGCTTCTGAATAGCCTTGTCTGTCAGGCGCAAACTCTCATGGCTTGCATACCCATCTTCAAAATTATGTTCCAAGATGCCCCTTGTTATCAGTTGGTGTTCTCCATCTTCCAATGAGCTCAAGAAATAAGAACACGCTGTGCGGTCATCATAAAGTGTCGCCAAGTTATCCATATCAAGGCTCTCTTCTCCATCTATCACCAGATGGCGACAGAAATGAGTGACTATAATTTCGTCCTCAAGCGACAGCCCCAGTTTCTTGAGTCGCTTAACAAAAGGCAATGACAGGTTCTCTTCCAATAGCCTTTGGATATTAAACATCATCAAATCTCTCGACATTTCTGCCCGATAGTGACGGTGTGTAATGCCAAAGAAACGCTGAAACAGTTCCAAGTCCTTTTCACACTTATAGGATGGAGGCACGAATCTCTGATTCTTCGTCAATGCCTCAATCACTTCTCCCGGAACGATGTAGCGATTCTCTCTTGACGTTTCCCATTCTTGATTTCGGCAGCGACAGATAAAACCGCGTTTCAACAATTCCTCAATATCCGCCTGATATTGCAACAGCAGCACATTATTACACCTCAAGAAGTTTGCCACTTCACCCATATCCACATTACGACCTGTAGCATCCTTTTCCATGATGGCAGCAAACAAGACCACCTGCATGGCAGACAAATTCTGTCCTTCAGCCACACGCTTTATATACACATCTGCAGCCTTCAGAAACTCTTCGCTCAACTCAGAATCTTCTGACAGCACCACCAGACAGTTGATGGCGAAAAGCATCGTCATTTCACCCTCTCCCGACCACTTCGGCAGCGTCTTGAGTTTCTCTTTCAAGCTTGGTACCATGAAATGATTTCTCATATTATTCCCTGATTTTTTAAGTTAATAATCCTATTCCATTAAACATTCACCTTTGCCAATCCCTCCATTGTCAGCACAAAGGCCTGATGGCAATCGAGGCAAGCATAAGTTTTTGTGATGACTGGACCATTCCATTGTTGGCTGTGACCAAAAATCTGATACACCCCAAGCTGTGGAACGGAGCCTTTCATATCGTCCACGTCAGCCCACACCATGCTGCCAGCCAGCTTATCGCCACCACGTGACCATCCCACTTGTGCCAATGCCTCCACGCCCCTTTTCTTCCCTATCAGTCGATTCAGATGGGCAGCATCAGCCACTCCAATCACCTTCTCATTCAGCTTCAGCCAATCATCCGTCACCCCTGCATGAGAGAATAGATACTTCCTCTCTCCCATCTCCCACTCGAAAGCCATACAGAAATCCTTGGCATGTTCAGCATACAACTGAGCATACACATCCGCATACTCCTCGCTGTACCTGGTTCCACAAGCCAACTCACAGAATTGAACAGAATAATAGTGCAAATCGTGGTTCCCCAACAACAGCACCACATCATTCGGATGCGCCACCTTCAGCTGAAGGATCTGGATGAAATTCTCCAGTTCCTCCTTCCGGCTGATTCCTTCATCCTCATAAGCATCCACATAGTCGCCCAGAAACACCAGCTTGGCATAGTCGCCACTCTCCACAGCCTTCTTCCAAAAGGTACGGCCGTGCACATCTGGAATAATCAGTACATTCTTTTCCATATTCATTTTATTTGTGATTCATTATAATCCACATTTTTCTGATAATTCTTCTCCACTTCGGTTTTCTTATTGGTGTTAGTTTCTTTATCTCTATCCTTCCCTCCTCTTGGAAGATGTCCAGCACGTCAAACAACGTGTATGCGTCATACTTGTTTCTGACGGAAATATAGCTGCGGTTGATGTCTATGAACGAAGACCACACATCCCTGGACGGATAGATAGACCTTGTGACAGTCTTCCCCTTCCTGTTCACCAGACCGCAGTGGTTCTTGCCTGATAGAGGCGTACCTGCAATATGATAAACTAACCACTTCAATTGTTCATTCTTCTTCACTTTGGACTTTTCGCAATTCATCCACCATTCAATATATACACCTAACGTGGGGCAATTGAAGCCACTTGTTCCAACATCCGTCATTTCACTTTGTATTGGGATGGGACACAAAAACATACGGCTGTCACTAAGAATCCGTTCACTGTTCTCTAAAAAGACGAACGCATTGTTCAAAAATATCATCTTTTCCTTATGACACTGCCACATCTTGCTACGCTCTATCACGTCTTTAGGTAAGCCCATTTCTAGCTTCTTTGACTTCTGAAAGCCTTCAATCAACCTCCCGTCCCTCAGACGAATTTTTCCGTCAGGATGATATTTGTCCATCTCCTCCAGAGGAACTGACTTTCCGTTGTGATAATACTCCAATTTTCCCTCCACCTCCAGACACGACGCAAGGCGTGACGAAGTCATTTCGACCTCCCCACGACACGATACATTTTCATAAGTTTTCTTTATTTCCATACCTAGAATTTTAGTTAATAGATAAAAACATGATCTCTAACCCACATCATTTTTTCCACCGTGGCCGTATGGTAACATGCTCGGTTGGCTCGGCACTGAAGCCGTCTCTGGATGCAAATTGCTGTTCAATAAATCAAAGAACTGGAATCTGCGCCCCATCATAGGCGCCTGTCTTCCAAAAAGCAACACAAAGGTAAGAAAAAGATTTGAAACTACCAAATTTTTTGGCATAAAAATGAAGGTGCCCTCTCTATTTTGTTCCAATTCTTTCATAAAAGCAAATTTTGTTTTCGGGTGCGAAGTTAGCACATTCATTTCAATGCAACACATTTATTATATCACTAGTGTCTTCTCTACTATCCCATTCATCAAAAGATTCACGAATTGAAATAAATCCCATCCTTCACAGGACACCAAAAACAAGGGGCAGCCATCAATTGACTGCCCCTTCTTGTGCTATTCACGATTATAATATCTGATCCACCTGTTCTTGTACTTCTTTCCCATTCTGTTCATCATTTGATCCACCTCAGCAACAGTGGGAAGATACTCAACAAAAGCCATCAGCGAGTCAGGCAACTGTATCTGATCGGGCGAAAGGGAGAGGTGCATATAACTCATCCGTCCACCGGTAGCCTTCAACTCAAAAGTTTTATACTCCTCTGTGCGCCCAGTAGTGCATCTCTGCAGTTCCCGATTGATCGGCAATTTCGTCTGCGAATAATTGTGAGAGTCGTAGCTGAAATACCCTTCACCCTTATGTCCATCCCTGTCACGGAAATCCTCATTGTCAGGATTTTCCCTGTACACAAAGTCCAACACCCAATCCTCCACACTCTTCTCGCCGGAATTGATTCTTATCTCTTTCGCCAAGTCCACCATCAGCTCTTGATGCGACACAAACATCTTCGCCATCAATCGCACATCACGGTGTGAAGCCTCCGCCATCAACGCCAACAAATACACAAGCTTGTTTCTGCCCTTGAGATTCAGTTCCGACTCACAGCCGTCGGCATGATGAAGAACGATGGAATAGCGTTCCCCCTTTCGTTTAGGTACCTCACGCACCTCCACGGAAGTGTTCACCGTTTCAGCCTTTGTGGAAATCGTCTGCTCCGTGATGAGTTGCGACATCGTCTCCTGTAATAATAGGTACACAACAAAATGATTAATACGTCCATCCTCACCTTTCAGCAACTCCTGCACCTTCCTCACCTTGTCGGTCACACCACCACCGAAACCAGGCAGATTATAATTCAGAGCCATTTCATACAGCCCCTTCACATTATTGTGTTGTTGTTGATTTATATTCTCCATAGACCTCATTTTTTGGTGTTTTATTGAATTTCTATGCAAATATAGCACAAAGGCATGAAACATTTGGTGGGTTTTTCCCTATTGAAAAAAAATGATGGACATTTTCTCTTGTCCTCATTCCCCCATAAAAAGTGATTCATATACATATAATTCCCCCTGTCTTCCATTCAAACACCCTATCTTTGCAACTGAAAATGAAAGTTTTCGATGAAAAATTTGGAAATATGGAAGATTAAATTGTAAATTTGCGACTGAAACCTAAAACTAAAACGTATGGAAGAAAAGAATACAAAACAAGCGAAATTCTGGGTCGCTAATGCAATGGAAGCTGGAGATGGTGGCGTTGTTCACCGATACTGGTTCACGATTGACCTCTCTGATGCAGAATTTGAAGAGTTGTATCAGTTATGGTATAATAACAATTGCGAATTGAACAGCTGGGATACGGACGGCAAGGGGCATGAAGCTTTGTTTGAGAAGCTTAACGGCTCAGCCTACCATGCTCTTGATGACCTTCTCAAGAAGAATGAGCCGGATTATGGAGAACTCCATTGGCTGGACTGCCATTGGGAAATCGCAAAGGAGACCACCGATCAGTTCTAACCGCACCCAGTCAAACATTCAATCAGCGTTGAAAAACATTTACTATACCTATATTTTTCCTATATCTTCCATTTGGAAGCTCTATCTTTGTGCTGAAAATGCAAGTTTTCGATGAAAAATATGGAGATATGTAAGATTAGGCAATTATATAGAATTAGACCCCAATAAATGAGGAATGCAGTCGGAAACGGCTGCATTTTATTCTCTATTTATCATCTTTCATAAAAAATGCTTTGCTTTCTGAAGGTGTTAAACTGTCAACCCAAGGGGTAAGCACTCTTTGATGTATGACATCATCTATTACCTTGTCTCTATACAAATTATGGACGAGTAATGCTTGGTCTCTATATATACACAATTCTCCTTTGTAATCCACAACACCATCACAGTAAATAAAGGACATAATCACATTGAGTTTATCCACTAAGTTCCCTTTTCCATCTTTAACAAACTCTGACACATCCCAATAGTTTGGGTAATGTTCATTTGTCAATGTTTGATAGTCAGTTGGGTGTTTATCCAATGTGTCGTTGTTAATGTAGGCGTTTTTGGCTTTATACAAGCCAAGAACATATTCAATGAGTTCTTTTGAGCAATGGTTTTTCAATCGCTCTTTCATTGTTGTTGTGATGTAGAGTTCATTCATTGTGTTCTTTTTTTTGCAAAGATAAATCATGGCAACTATATACTATTAGACCCCAAAGTTAAGAAATGAATAAATATACAGAATGAGTGGTCATTGATTTGGTTGCTCATTTCTTTTAACCCATTCTTTGACCAAAGGATTAGATAAAATACCATTTTTATATGAAAGTAAGAATTGAGCAATTGATGTAACTTCTGCTTTAACTTCAATATCATTGGATGAAGAACTCATAAACTCAAATAAGTCATAACCATCATATGTTTCTGTTAATGCCACACTAATAGCAAACATTTGTGACATAAAAGGATGTTTCTTATCATAATAAATGATGATTTCATGACCATCATGTGTCCATGTAAGTAATGTACCATATTCTTTGCACTCATTTACAAGTTTCTGACTTGGATAAAACCCTAAATAATTCATTTCTTCTTACTATTTATTATTGTGTTAGCCAATTAAGTGCAAAGATATGAATTTATTTGAAAACTATAACACAGCAAAACAAAAATATGGGGAAATAATGTTAGAAAATTATCTGACATTGGAATACCTCCCCAATATTTACTGTCTGCTTGCCGATTTTATCAAGATAATCAAGTGCCAATAGAAAGAATCCAACAATTGTTTCGACAGTGGATGACCTATGTTGTTAATAACAATAATAGTATAGACGTTAATAAATTGACATTTGAACAGTTTTATCAGACTATTCAGAAATCTAAATCTTCTTATGAGATTCCCAATAAGATTTTTGATAATGGTACAATTCAAACTGGGGAATTTAAGAATTTTAAAGAGGCAAGTGTGTTCCCAATTCCAAACAATATGTGTGTATGTAAAACAAACAAGTGGTTCAAATATTACCAATCGCCACATTCGAGATATTTATTAATACATGATTGCAGAAGAAATGATAACAAACGCTATGTATTAGCAATCATTGAACATGGTGAAATTTCTTATGCAGACTTATCGGGGCATGAATTTGCCAATTCATTTGGCGACCAAGAAAGGGGTAATGTGTCTCAAACAGCATTTGACCAATATCAACAGTCAATAGGAAAAGAAGCAGTCGGCTTTTTGTATAATATTGCTGCGGATGTAAAAGATAAAATTGATATAGACAAACAAGTCTATGACAGTAGAATCTGTAAAGGAAATCTTGTTGAATATAAACATAGGCAATTATATAGGGTTTGACCCCGAATAGTATATTGAGTGAATTAATAGCCTATATTATTTTGAATCAGTTGATAGACAGGAATAACTTGAATTGGCTAATAATACTATCAATATTTACAAGTATATCTTGTTTTATATTCTGAACAATTCTTCTATCAATAACCAATTCCCCATTATATCTATATGTGCTATATGTCTTATCGTCATTTTCAACATAAATGATAATGGCAGTTCTTCCAATCATGGAAGCAGATATTTTAAATGTTCCTTCCTTTTGGTTCACATTTTGATAATATTTAATCCATACATCTTTTCCTATATCACACTTTTGGGTGAGACATTCATAAGAAAATGAAATGGATGAGTAAAGACCACTTAGGTCGTTAACTATTGCGATAAATTCAAACATGTAAATAAGTTTATAATTGACCAATTGCAAAGATACAACATTTTTCTGAAAAGCGACACTATTTATTGTTGTAAATTATGTGATTATCATAAAAATGGATGATAAACTATCTAAAATAGTCAATAATCTTCAAAAAGAAGGTGTTGATGATTCTGCCATCAATGATGTAGTTCAAAAAGTAAAAGAATATTGGTCATATATAGGCAATATAGATTGGAACACGATTGATTACTGTAACACTCTTAAAGTTATAAATTGTGCCAAGTTCCTCAAAGCAAAGTTTAATGACGAAACCAAGTTTGCTATAATGAATAAAACTTTGGTTTTTAGAGATGAGGAGATATGTATATTCAAGCCAACCAATTTCAATGAGTCACGAATTATCGGGGAACCTATTTGTTGCTTTGCTTATAGCCAAGAACGATGGAATGAGCATTATGAATTTGACCAAGAAGCTATTTATTATGTGTATGATGTAATGAGATATGGTACAGATGAAGATTTCGTCGCCATCACAGTCCGTCCAAATGGCAGTGCCCTGGTTCTCGACAAAAAGCACAATTGGTGGTCTCGGCATGACAGCACAAGGTTTATACAAGGCTTAGGTGGAGGGGCGGCTGTCATTACAACAAAAGAAGGAAAAGCCATAAAGAGTGAAAATAAGGAATACAATATATACAAGCATATGAATAAGAAACAAGTAATAAGACTCACAGAGTCAGACCTTCATAGGATTATCAAGGAAAGCGTGAAGCAGATATTGAGTGAGGATATCCATCCCGATGATAAGGAGAAGGAGAATTTCTTTTCATGGAGAAACAAGGAAGAGGCTGACAAAAGGGACAGACGTGATACTAATGCATACCAAAATCTATCTAAAGAAGACCGAAATGGATATTTTGACGATTTGAAAGATTTAGCGGCAAAGAAAAGAAATACTGACGCTAAGAGACATTGGGATTTTGGATATAGAAGAGCCGCGGGTGACATGGAGAGTGACTTTGCTGACAAGGCTTGGAATTTGGATTTCATGAACAATGACCGTCATGAAGGTGCAAGAAATTATGTGAAGGGTGGAAGAATGGAAAGATGGCCAATAGTTTCTAATGAATCAATCAATAAGGCTATCAAGGAATCTGTTAAACAATTTATTGGCTGATGAAGAAAACAGGGCTTGTCTACAGGTGTCTTCATTGTTGAAGTACATTGTCATTGCCACGAGGCTGTCGAACTGTGAGAAATCAATCATATGCTGTACTTTTTAATTCTTGTACAAAGGTACGCAAAAAGTACGGCATGGGAAGGTTTTATATACGTATAAAAATCAGGAAATTGATATGGGGTCGAGGGTCAGTCGGGGTCAAACCCTATATAATTGCCCAAAAAATAACAAAATAACAAATAACAAAATAACCTTTGGGATTGTGTAAGTTCGCCTGACTATAGTCAATGAGTGGGGCATTGTCTGCTGAAAGAGTGGGGCTTTTTCTTCGCTATCACTGAGCCTTTGTCAGCAAAGGTCGCCATCCGTTTCCATAAAATGAGAATAATTGGAAACGGTTTCCAAAAAATCAGATTGTTTGGAAACTTTTTCAATAAGGCACGCCTATTTCTCAGTAGAGGCGGGTTATTGGACAATAAGGGTTCGTTTTAAATTGCCGACGGCAAAGCATCAAGGAGGTGACGGCAATCCATTGCTTTGCCGCCGGCAAAAGGCAAGAGAGCCGCCACCTCTTTGATGGATACCTGTCAGGCAACTGAATCCTCAGAACCGTTTAATTGTCCTTTCTTTCAGTTTCTTCAGGTGTCTAAATAACGCGCAATGACATATACATATAAAGCAACAAAATCCGTTATTGTTTTAGCCGTTTCAAGTGAACTCAACTCTATACCATCGCCATGAGCAATCTTGTTTCGCTTGTAATGTAAATCGCTTGCAATCCTGTCAAAACCCTTACTTTCTCGATTATAGGACATCTTTTCGGATAGCCCATCAAATTCTTCAGCCCAATCGCTTAGACCGTTCTTTCTAAGTTTTATGCCCTTCTCTCGATAGTAAATCTCAGCCAAAAAGGCTTCAAAGAATAGAGCGAGATTGGCCAGATATGTTGAGCGGTCAAAACTATCAGTACTTGCAAACCAGTATTCATACAAACATTGAGGAAGTTTCTTGTTAAGATTTGTATTGTCAGAATGACTAAGGAAAGAAAGAAACTTGTCAATTGATGCGTTAAGATCAAATTCCTCTCTGAGCATCCAGTGTTTGTAGAATGATAATTCGCGCTTCAATGCTTGATTTAATTTATCCCAATCAACAATTTGTCTATACTTAATGCCAGGTCTAATTTCATCTTCGATTCTCTCTACCAACTCGACATCTTCCTCATTCTTAACGGCTGAAATTTGGAATGTAGGCTCTGCTTTTATTTCCTGTTTGGTCCAAACGACATACCTATTTCCGTCTTCAGTAATTAATTTTATGTCAATTGGTGCAAACCTGTTATCTTTATCTTCAATTGCACGAATAACCACATTTCTGCTTAACCGCTCCGCTATAGTATCATTTACCACATTCATTATGTCGTTAAGTGACACTTTGCCGTTTTCAGAACGTTTCGCCTCATTGGAGGCTATGGAACGAATTTGTGAGAAGAATGCATATTTTCCTTCTTTCAAACCAATCGTGGCAAATTCGGTTTCTGAGAAGTATGGCTCGTTCTTGGTGATAGTGTTACCCATTAACAAAAATGGGAATCCATCACCACAAAAAGTAGGGATGACATATTTTGCGCGTTTCTTTACAACTTCTTCATAATCAGTTCCTACAGCCTTATTTATAAGCATGGAGATTAATTTGTCTAAATCTATGGAAACCTGCTCTCTGAGAATCATTTGCGTCTCTTTTAGCATCCAATTGGCTTGTCCATAGATTGTCGGATTCCTCCAGCTAAACGATGAATATTCATCTACATAGTCTTTATGACAGAAATGATTGTTATCTTTGTTATCAACACAACAAAGGTCTGTAATTTTTGTTCTTATAGAATTAAGTACAGAATAACCACAACTTTCAAGATGTCCAACTATTTCTGAATAATAAAAGACTTTATTCTTTTCGGCATAATTCTTGATAATTTCTTTAATGGGAGTCAGTGGCTCTCCATAATACCATAGTTTTTTCGATTCGCAGCATATATTATAATTAGGATCAGTTGAGGGAGTCGCTGTAGGTGTTACCTTATATTCTTCTTCATAACGTCGCAGAATCTCGTCCTTTGTTATTTTGGTTTTTGCATTATATATGATACGAACAAATCTTCTTTGGGCATTTGTTAAGAATTTATTCTTAATTTGGATGGTTCCATCTTCAAACATGTCAACAAAGGATGTGGATTCAAGTACGTTGGTCACAAAAGCTGGATTATAATCAACGTTTTCCAGTTCTCGTGAATCAGAAACATATTGAACAATACTATCTTTTTCTTCTGGCAACAATGAATCCAAAAGTATATCGGTAACAACGTCTATAACCTTATTGTAAATCATTTTTTTATCAAGAGGTACTAAAAAAGAATCGTCACCAACATTCACAACGTCAAATCCAAATTCAGGAAGGAAGTCTATCTCTTTTGAGCCGCAATAGTTTTCGTAAACCGATAGGGGTCTGAACATACATTCATCTTCGAAAGACTTTGCCATTGTGACAATATCTTGATGAAGTGTTACATTCTCAAAGTCAGCTTGACCTTTTCTTAACAACCTTGCTATACATTGACTACGAAGATTCCTTATACGTTCACGTGTATACACTTTCTTTGAAGAAACTTTGCTTTTTATTTCATCATCATTGTAACCATCACGATAAGCCAGAAGCAAAATGTTTGCAAGTAAACATGCAGTCTGTGCTGCTGAAGAAGTAGGTGATTTATAATACCTTTTATCTGAAAGGCGCGACATTATAATTTGCGCATATTCAATAATGGCATTTCTGAAATTTACAACTATTCCCAAATTTGGATCGTATGATGAAGGAATCGTTTTTATAGAATTAGCTTCTTTCCAATTGGAAATAATCATTTCGGCATTATCCATAACATATTGTTTCCATTGCAAGCCATTTTTGATATATTCAAGCTTGGTATTACCTTTGGGCTCAAACGACGCCAATTGAGACATGTTTTTAATGCCTTTTGAATTCAGCTGATTGATGGTCTTCGTATAAATAGACGATGGTACATAGTATTGTATTTCCTGAATTGGTATTTCAGAAAGGCATTGCATAATTGGATCAATTTTTTTATCTTCCACAGGTTCAGGTTTCTTTTCTATTAACCCTTTTTGAATGAGCTTTTCGTATATGTCCTTATAGAAAAGATTGGGCGATTCTCCTCTATTTAATTGGGATTCTATTTCATCAGCGTATTCTTCAATCGTCATATTGGCATACCTGCTAAGTTTGTTTACATCAGCCAAGACGAAATCTAATTCTTTAACCAGCATAATAAGAAAATTTAAAGTTAAACAGATGTAATAAGATTTTTCTTTTGCAAATATATGTATTTTTCTTGACATATGCAAGAAAAACGCCTCTTTTTTTCAAACCGGCAAAGAAACAAACGATTTTTTATATACAATAATGTACGCGCAGGGTTCGAAAACAAAAAAAATAACAAAATAACAAATAACAAAATAACCTTTTGGATTGTGAGAGTTCGCCTAACTATAGCCAATGAGTGGGGCATTGTCTGCTGAAAGAGTGGGGCTTTTTCTTCGCTATCACTGAGCCTTTGTCGGCATCGCTCGCCATCCGTTTCCATTAAATGAGAATAATTGGAAACGGTTTCCCCAAAAATCAGATAGTTTGGAAACTTTTTCAATAAGGCACGCCTTTTTCTCAGCAGAGGCAGGTTATTGGGCAATATAGGCTAATAGGATGTCAATAAGAATGCCATATACATGGGGATCGCCTATTCGATGTCCTATGGTGTGCAGTTCACAAGTTCGTCTGAGTTTATCAATCTGCTCATCACTCGACGTTTTCAGTTGGTCCTGACGACTGGAAACACCAATAGAACCACTCCAAATGTTAACCTATATTTAAAAACCATACGAGAAAAACCACACACAAAAAATCTGCATCATATCATTCTTGGCAACCTACATAAAACAGGATACCTTTGCGGCCGAATTCCACACAATGGAGTTTCAATAATAGTTCATTAATCATAAACAATTTATAATTGGAATGCCAGGAAGTAAAACTGGTAAACCGCAAAGAAAAAACATGATACAAATTACAACTATTGAGCAGCTGCTTGCTAAGCCAATCTGTATGATGACTGGCGAGGAGTTCACCTTGCTCCTCAAAAACTCTGAGAAGGTGACGGCAAAGGTACCTGCCGAGGTGGTACCAGAGAAGCATTATGAATATGGTATTGAGGGTCTGGCTAAGGTGTTCGGATGCAGTGTTCCAACCGCTAATCGCATCAAGAAAAGTGGTATCATTGATGCTGCCATCGCACAAGTGGGCCGCAAAATCGTGGTAGATGCTGAACTTGCATTGACTCTTGCCAAGGAGGCGGGAACCATAAAAATCAATAAAAAATGGGGAAAACGATGAATAATCCATCAGAACTTCATGGAGTGATGCTCTATCTCGACAATTGCGAAGCTGTGCATCACCTAAGCGATGAAGAGGCTGGTAAACTGTTCAAATGCATTGCTGAGTATGCTTGTGGCCAAGAGCCGGCCATACTTGAAGGGCCACTCATGTCACTTTTCTGCATGTTCAGGACTCAGATGGAACGTAATCGGAAGAATTACGCAGAGCTATGTGACAAGAACAAGAAGAAAGCTCAACTCCGCTGGCAGAAGATCAACCAGCAAGAGGCTACTGATGAGAAAGCACGAGAAGAACATGCTGCAGCATCCTCTGGCATACCACAGAATACCGATGGATGCCTAAATAACTCTAACCATAACGATAATTCCAACAAGAACGATGATGTCAGTAATACTTCCATCACCCAAGTCTTATCGGATGGTGAGGATATTGATGAGCTTTCTTTTGACCATCTATGGGAATTATATGGAAAGAAAGAAGGGAACAAAGAATCACTTCGTGCCACTTGGCTCAATCTACCAGTGGAAGACAGGCGGAAAGCGATGGAATACGTACCTCTATATGTTTCCTCAACCCCTGATGTCAAATACAGAAAGTATCTCGTCAATTTTCTTAATCAGAGAATCTGGGAGTCACATCCCATAAATACAAACGTAAATGGAAACAATCATTCAAGCAATCTCACGTATGAAGCAAGACGAAATGCAGACAGAAAAGATGCCATCTTCATCATGCAAGATTTCATCGAAAAAGGATGACCAATGTCAGGTTGCCAGCGACACCAATTCGGTTGTCATGCATGATGATGACTATAGAAAGTTCCTGTTTGACAATTCGCCAGACAGGCAGCATATCATCTGCCAAGATGTGGATGAATGCTATTTCGGGGATTCCCTTACTCTTAGCGAAGTAAGCAAGGTATATGGAAATGGACTGTCTAAAGCATGGTTAATACCCCAATTGGTCAATCTCAGTGAGTTTTGTGGTCTTAAACAAGATGCTTCTTCACTGCAATTGAAAGAGCTGGCTCTTATCATCTACAACAAATACTATTGGCTTAAAGTGGACGAGCTTCTTCTCTTCTTCTATCGTTTCAAAAGTAATTGCTACAAACGCTTTTATTGTTATTTCGATCCAACGACCATTCTTGAAAGCCTCAAGATGTTCGTTGATGAGCGGTACTGGGCATATACAAAACGAGAACAAGAGGAGCGCGAACGGCAAGCGATGATTAACAGGAAGAACGCTGTTCCCTACGAGGAATATGTAAAGATGAGGGAGTGCTCATTTTCCGTCGAACTGAACTTAAACAATCAAGAAAGAAAATGAAGTTCATATCTCAGATACTTGTCGGTTGGTCAAAAAATGCTTGTATCAAAAATGAGTCAATCTTTCGGGAGCAAGTTTGTGTTTTCGTAATACGAGAACAGAAGGCAATCGGTATTACCAATTGCGCTGATTCCCCAGTCCACCGCCTTGCTATGGACTTAGGCAATCACCTATTGAAGAACTTGCTTTACGAAAGATCCAAATCACAAATATCAAATCAAAACGACAGCAATGACTAAACATCTCATCAACAACCCAGGGGGACGCAAGCCTCTTCCTGAAGACGAAAAATACGGGTCTCCCATACCTGTTCGTTTCACAATGAAACAACGCAAACGTCTCGGGCGTAAAGCTGGAGACATGCCGCTAAGTGTGTACATTCGAGAAGCCTCCCTTCATGCAATTGTTCGACAGCCCGTTTCGAAAGAATTGATGAAGGAAATACGGGACTTAAACAATTTGGGCACCAATGTCAACTATCTTGCAAAGACAGCAAGGACATTCGGTTTTATGTCTATAGCCAAGAAAGCAGAGGAGGCTGCGGAAGGAATTTGCCAAGTCCTCCATGAGGCAAGAAGCAAGATCAAACCCAAGGAGGAAGAGGATTCACCACTTCTCTCAAACTTATAATCATTTTGAATATGTTTGGAAAAATACTTCATGGTTCAGGATTTGCAGGACTTGTCAACTATGCTAATGATTCTCGCAAAGGGGCGACATTAGTAGTTGCGAGTGAAGGCATCAATCTGACGAACAACCAATCCATCATTGATAGTTTCGTCATGCATGCAGAATTGAGTAGCCGAACAAAGAAACCTGTCGCTCACTTTGTTTTGGCTTTCTCGCCTCATGACACTTCACAACTCACGGACAAGAAATTTGAAAGCATTGTTCTTGAATATCTTCGTCGCATGGGTTACGACAATAATCAGTTTGTCGCATTCCGCCACTTCGACAAGGAGCATCCACACATCCACATCATTGTCAATAGAGTCAACAACCAGGGCCGTTGCACAAAAGACTCTCATGAGAAGGATAGAAATGTAAAGGTTTGCCACGACCTTACACAAGAGTTCGGACTGTACATAGCTCGCGGTAAGGAAGAAGTAAAGGAGAGACGACTTCGTTCAATGGATGCTATCCGCTATCAGATGATGCATTGTGTGCGCGAGTCGCTCCAAATCGCTGACAACTGGAAGGATTTTCAGGAAGAGCTCGCCCAAGTTGGCATCCGCTGTCAATTCCGCTTCAATCCCCATACATCTGGACTCGAAGGCATTTCATTCACCATCGCCAAGGAGAAAGTGAAAGACAAAAAGGGCAACAGCAAGATGCGGCATGATATCTCATTCAGCGGCAAGCAGCTGGATCCTTCATTGACTTTGACAAACCTTTGTGGTAAACTTGGGAATCCTGTAGCTATCGCTCATGCCCAAGCAAGGGACATGTACGAGGACGCACGCGAAGATTGGTTTCTGTCCCACACGCCAAACGAGTGCAGTCACATTGACTGCATCTTCCCGGATTTCGACGTCACCTTCCCTTGGCAAGCAAAGGCTCAGACCAAGGAGGCACCAGACATGGAAGGGAGTGGTGAATCCATCCCGTTTTCCATCATGGAAGAACTATACAATACGACTGAGGACATAGCAGATGCTGGCAATGGCTGTTTATTTGTCGGACTTCATGCTTTAGCCAGACTGATGTTCGTTCCCTACCAGCCTTCACTCTCTGTCGGAGGTGGCGGTGGCAGTTCTTCAAAAATGGGTTGGGGAGACGATGACAAATACAAAAAACGTCACCAATATGCTCGCAGTCGGAGCAAGCATGGAGGTCCTCACAGATAATCATCCGACAATCATTCATTTTTAACAAGAACAACTATGGGAAAGAAATTCGAACAATTTGAGGAGATTCTTGATGAACTCCACGAGAGCAATAAGGTATGTGAGTCATTAAAAAGTGACCTGAAAACTATCAAGGAAGAAGTACTTAAGGTGTTACCTGGAGTCACCTCTGTCTCTTCACCTCAGCAAGAAACAAGCCACGTCAAAGTTGAATACAGGGATTTAAAAGATGCCGTCTATGATGGCATGGCTGATTATTATGCGGCATTCCCCACTGCAGCTGGCGACCTGACAGAGAATGAAGGAAAGAAACTTGCACAGATTTGCGAGAGGGAATACAACAACTCTTTTACAAAACTGTTCAAAGAGAGAGAGAATACAGATAAGATCCAAGAAGAAGAACTTCACAAGAAACGCCAAATCCAAGGTGTTGACACCATCGAGCAGGTTGCAGAGTGGGCTCCCGAATACTCGCCAGAGGTTCGGCGCGTGATGCGCTTTATTGGACTCAACATCATTGATGCGGATGAGCCTGTTGAAACTGCTCACACCATTATGAAAATATGGGGCAATGCTATGTCAAGAGTGACTAATGCCCCCGATACTCCACCAACGCTGAAAGCATGGTTGGGGTATAGATGGAGCAAGGCGAAGGCCTATACACACAAGAAACAAAAACTCGCATACTATGCCCTTTACCTCTTGGTGACGTTCTCAATTGGCTCTCTTGCATTATACCAGCACAAAGTCATGAGAATGGATGAAACCAATCATGTTTGGTACAAAACCGTCATTCAAACCAGAGAAGATGCTGATAAGTGGAACGAACTGGACTCTATTTTGCACAAGAACAGTTCCTTTTATGATAGGCTCTACGACATTCACTGAATCCGCAGAAGCCTCCTGGTCCAAATTCTCACAAGCCTCCTTCCACGCATCAATCTTGGTTTCCTGGATGTTTCAAATTCTTGTGAACGGAATTTTATCGTTGTGTCCATCCTTTGGGCACGATCATATTTGTAATCTTTCTCTGCAAATGCACATATTGCATGATGAAATGTCGAGAATGGTATATCATCATCAAGATGATTGGATTGAATAAGTGCCTCCTTCAAGAATGCCAGTTCATAATCATGCTCCATATTCGCGAGAATATTGGAGATTTCTTGCTTAACCGCTGATTTATCCCCTGTTAGATGGTCATCAATATCATGCTGTTCCTGCTGAAGATGGGGGCGTCCGTGTTTTCCCGCTGTTTCTTCTATCGTCGCCATGACTTCACGACGAAGATCTTTATTCTCATTCTTTTTGAAGTCCGCCTTCCAGTCTACTTTCTTGTCAAACCCATTAGCAATGCTCATTTGAGCCATCTTCCCAATGGTATTGGAAATAAGGGAAGGCATAAAAAGCCCCATCATGTTGGGCAAAGACAAAATGCCGCCCAACTGTTTTGCCATATTCCGGAATCCATGTTCAAGCATGATATAATAAAGTCCACTTAACAATAGAGGATCCTTTTCTTCATATGCCAAGTCGCACATTTTGTCAATGACAAATGGCGAATAAGCATATGCCGCTATAAAGACCCGACGTGCACGTAGTTTGAGCTCTTTCTCTGCAATACCAGAGAACATCAAAGATGCAACCATCCTATACTGGACAGGTACTGACTGCCACCATTCATCTATGCCTCTCATTCGGACATAAGCCACATTCGGATTATCTGATTTCCCTTTTTCCTTGACTAAATCAGCATCGAACTCACCATCAACAACACCAACTTTCACGAAACCGTCAAATTCATATAATTCATCGACAATCCCATCAATCAAAGCCTTTTCTTCTTCGGAAATCTCTGACTCTGTATCTTCTATCCCAAAGACATTCATCAACATCGTAAAGAAATAAGGTGGAATACAAGATTGGGCCATTTCGAACAGTCTTGTATAGACAGAATTATCCCCACCATCTATCTGTTCAAATCCTTTACGGAACAACAAATATTCCTCTTCATGCTGCTTCTTCCAGTCACAAAGATAGTCCAGAAATTCACTTTGCTTAGTATGATGCATCGTGCTGAAATCCTGTTTCATCGAATAAACTTGTTGAATTCGACTCAATTCTCAACATCGACAAATTCCCAATGCCCACTATAACCGCTACCTACATATTTGATGTATGGGAGTTTGGAAATGCGCCGTTTGATAGTTCTTATCCCCTTCTTACTTAATTTTGCCAGTTCTTCCGTGGTAATATTATGATTCTTACGTATTTGTTCCTCTATCCAAACATCTAGTTCATCTTGAGTGCCATCTTGAGTGCCATCTTGAGTGCCACCTTGAGTGCCACCTTGAGTGCCACCTTGAGGAACATTCATGACAACAGTGTCGCCACAACCTTCATGAATAGGTATGAATACATTGATAAAGGTACGTTCCTCATTGGTTTCAATAGTAGCACGGGGAGAGCCGTTTTTCTGGAGTTCTTCTTGTATGGTAGGTATTCCAGTGGAGCGTCCCTCGGTCAAATCCAATTCCTTCAGGAAATCGCCCAATCGACGATTACGATAACGACGGGATCGGAGTTTCTCACCTTCCTCAATGGCCGCATTGGAAATGGAAAGGTCTGGACCAGGTACACTAAGAATATAGATTCCTTCTGGTTCCACAGAAATCTCTACAGGCTCCCGTTCCTGATAGCTGCGATGATAAAGCGAGTTCACGATAGCCTCCTCCAATGCCTGAAGTGGATAGTTGAAGAATCGGATGCTTTCCGCCACATTCTTCTGCTTGATGACATATTCCCTGATAATCGTATTTTTCAGATATGTCAATGCACCATTAACCAACTGCGGGACACTGCCATGTATCGTGGTTTCACTGAAGTTGTTCGGTCCTTTTACACGTCCTTCAGGGAAGATGACAATATCCACCTGCGTATATTTGAAGAACTTCTCCGGGTGTTCACAGAACATCATAGCAGCAACGTTCTTAATCATACGATTCTCAGTTGGGCCATCCATTAAATCCATCTGCTCTAAGGTGTCTGCTAAAGGTTGAGTAAACAGTGAAGCCTCCAGTTTACTACCTATTGCTGCCAGATAGTCGCGTAACAAAACCATCGATATGTCACTCAAACTGATATTGGGATTGGGACGCTCATCAAAAGGAACTCGGTGCGCCATATCACGCAGTTCATCCAACACTTCGCCTTTCGCAATGATACTGCTCGTACCACTCCTGATGTAGTATTTCATCTGCTTCACCTTTGCCAACACATCGGAAGGAATGGCATACGGACGGTTTACACCAGAAGGAACCCAAATGGCCAATACCGGTTTTCCATCCACTTCTTCTACCGCTGTTCTTGGCAGATAGTATGGATCAAACAGGTTGTTGAATCCTACCATCTGCTTTTGAATCTTGTCAAGCGCTTCAACATTAATTCCTTTGACAGGTCTTTTAGCCACACCGTTCTCTTCCTCCACACCCACAAGTATATATCCGCCTCCGAGATTATCGAAGTCGTTGGCGAAAGCACAAATACTGTGGTATATGTCCGTCGGGTTCCATCCTGTCTTGAACTCTATTCTGCTGCTCTCCACCTTCCGCTTGTTCAGCAAATCTTCTATGTTAATTGGTAGTGCCATAATTCTCTTTATTGCTTACCGTCCTTATACCTTATTATCTTATTGTGTGCAAAATTACACAAATCCTTTGATTTTTATTCCAATTCCATTTCCGTTTTTTGGAAAATTCGACATAAAGTGCCCAAAGTGCCTGATTTTACCCACATTTGGCGACCTAACAGCATTTTTTACACACTAGGAATTATCGTTTAGAAAGCAATTCCAATATCATGTTTGTTTTCTCTTCTTCTGTCATCTTCTTGATATCATCTGCCGTCATCTTCGGTTCAGTATCCAACAGCCTGCTATTGTACTCCAATTGCGTTTCCAAAGGATAGTTTGCAATATATCTATCCGTGATGGACTTGTTGACAGAGTGTCCCATACTTTCGGATATATATTTCTCCTCTACATGGGCATGAGCCAGATTGGTACCATAAGAGTGACGGCACCATGTTCCGGAAGGCTTTACCTCCCAATGTAATACATCCTTGCATATCTTAATCACACGGTCTTGAATGTTTGAATTTTCTTGCGAAGTACGCTTGCGCTTATCTGCTTTCAGGACCGCTCCATTCAAGATTTCCGGAAATACATATTCGTTCAGTTTGGGTTCAGCTGCAATCTCGTCAAGAATCCTTTGAAGCGGTTTGATGATTGGAATAATCACTTCCGAACCTCCCTCTGTTCTGTTTTTTGTTTTAATTCTGTTGAATTTGAAGGCTCTTCTTTCCGTGTCGAAATAATATTGCGTATATTTGAGTTCTGCTGCATCCACAAGGTTAAAGCCGTTGCACAAATATTGTGCCAAAAACAAGCCCAATGAATAATGTGCTTTTTCGGCATAACCCTTCTTCCATGTTGCAGGATAATTTTTATTGATGAACACATTATACAAATCCGTCATCTGAGCTATTGAGAGGTAGCATTGCTTCCTCGTGTCTCCTATCGGTATTGAGACACGCTTTTTCTTCTGGACATTAGAGAATGGGTATTCCTGGTTTGTCAAGAAGCCTCGCATAACACATTCGTTCCAGACAGCACGGCAATTACGAAGATAGATGCCACGTGTGGCGTCCTTTATTTTACCTATTATATTGCCCTCTGCATCCTTTACACCATGCTTCATCCCTTCACTCCAACACTCAATTTCTTCTTTCCCTATTTTGAAACCAACTATAGGCTTATTCCACATGATTCTTCTGAAGGAATTCAAAGCATGCTGATAAGAATAGCCTGTTGTGCAACGATCGCCATCGTTATCTGTAATCAAATGATGGATGATGTCTTCCCACACACCAATGAAGGAGGAGTCTTTTGTTATGTCAACTCCCGTAACTGTTGACTTTATTCGTTCGAGCGTCAGATTATTGCCAAGACGCTCAATCATGGCAATTTGCTCTTCGAAAAGCTGGTCAAATTCCACTTTCTTATCATAAAGTTCCGAACGGACAGCTTTCGCGCTCAGAGTACAAATCCTGTCAAAATCTTCCTCTGTAAACTCACCTGCCACATAGCTGTACCATGACTTTCTATCTATAGTATAGCGCATTGCAACAGGAAAGGTGTCCTTGTCCTTCTTCGGATGACGCTTGTCTAAAATCAAAGCATAAGTGCATCCACCATAGCGAGCTGTCTTGTAAGTTGTGTTTAGTTTCATTGTCATAATCACACAATAGTCTGGAGGTTTCTAATACGTTTTACACTCAAATTTGGGAAAACAATGGGAAAACAAATCCCAGTGTATTTCTCGTAAATCCCTCGTTTTCCGATTAATATCGGGAAAACAATGGGAAAACAGAGACGTTTTGATACGGGGTTTTACGGCATATCATTAACGATTGCAAAGTTACTAACTATTTGATTATCAACAAAAGTTTACATATTAAAAAATCATAAAATATCATTCTGGTGGACTCATAATCTGGAGGTCCCAGGTTCAAGCCCTGGCTGGTCCACACTAAAAATCAAGCACTTGCGAGTTTATCGCAAGTGCTTTTTTCATGTTTGCGTAAACAATGCGTAAACATTTTGTTTCAGTCTCCTCTTTTTGTCACGTAGTATCATAGAATTTCTATAACACATTATTATAATGGAGTAAAAGCGAATGAAAATTGTGAAAAAGAAATGCAAAGATGGCGTTTTGAGGCAAAAAAATGAGGTGAAAAGGGGTTGCATTCGTATTTTTAACATGGCTAATATAGGGAGTTTCCCGATTTTTTCGTAACTTTGCATCGCAAAGTTTTTCTAATCGAAAGAACATGGCAACGTGAAGAAAGAAATAATAATGAATATGACTGAGCACTTTTTCCATATAGACGCACTCAATGCAATGGCTCCACTCATGAGGCTATGGCGGATGAGTAATACTCTCAACCCGAATGGGTTGCAGGGCTATCTGCCCCCCCCTAAATTGTTTATACTCAGTGTGTTCCGAATATGCCAAGAGGCGCATCAAAATTCTAACTCAGGGTTTTGGTACGCCTCTTAGCGTTTTACAGTGCTCCTTTAATCCTTGTAGCAAGGAAGAAGGAAGGGCGTAGAGATAGCATTCGGATAGGGTGCGGATAGCGTAGCGATACTGTAAGATAAAATAGAAATAAAAATCAAAGTAGAATGATAAAGATGAATAAAAGACAGTACGATAAACCGACGATGAGGGTAGTTACCCTTCAGCAGCGGCATCATCTGCTCGGCATGAGTGGAGAGATTTCTGGGTATCAGAAGTCGAGTAGCGGATTCAGTCAGGACGAGAGCGACAGCAGCAACGCCCCACAGAGCCGCGGCATCTGGGACAATGACTGAAGCAAGTAAAAAAACAACGAAAACGTTAATCCATTATGAGAACGAAAGAACAATTTCTGATGCTTTGGATGCTCGGCGGCATGATGCTGGCCGGGCTGGCGGCCTGTTCGGGCGACGACGACACGGCCACAGACGGCAGCGC
>Ga0310695_10002215_pt1 | contig 41782 bp, 35 predicted proteins | sample RumenRJG_04DNA_FD_203882 | JGI IMG/M metagenome (GOLD analysis project Ga0310695, IMG submission 203882) | Bovine rumen microbial communities from Lethbridge, Alberta, Canada - RJG_04 (v2) (version 2) | ecosystem: Host-associated > Mammals > Digestive system > Stomach > Rumen | place: Canada... | reverse complement strand
TTTATTTGAAAAAATTACAAGCCCCTCAGATGGTATCCTATTGCGCGCTATAAGCGGTACCTATTTGCGCGCCGCAACCGGTACCTATTCGAGCGCTACAGGTGGTGCCCCTCGCGCGCCCGCGGCACCTATGGAATTCCCCATTTATGGATAAAACTGGAATTCCATACGGATAATCAGTTTCCGGGTGAGGGGGAGAGTGAATCTGAGATTTAATCGTTATTTTTGTAATCATATACGAGTATTATGAAGATTAGACACATAACTATTGAGAATTTCAGAGCGATTAAGAGGTTGGACTTTGATTGCTCTGAGAAGGTGAATGCCTTTATAGGGGACAACGGCGCCGGTAAGTCAACGGTGCTTGAAGCAATCATAGTACTCTGCTCATGGTTGAATGCAAAACTCGCTTCACCAAAGAGCCGTGGTCGGAGTATTCGAAAAGAGGATATCCGCATAGGCTCCGGATACTGTTATTTGTCTATTGATGTTGAGCATAAAGGGGAAACTGCTCATTGGTCACTGATGAAAGGGATGGCCCCTGATGATTCATTGGAAAAACAGACCGACCTGAGAGAACTTGAATCCTTGGTCCAGCACATACGCGATTTCAACGAGGATGACCGGTTTTTATTGTCCATGTATGGCGTGAATCGAAATATATCCTCTGTCAACATAGACAAGCGAGTTTATGGCAAAAAGGATGCTTCGCAGGATGTGGCTCGTAACTCTTTTGCCAGTACAAGTTGGAAACAATTCTTCAACTGGTTTTATGAGCGAGAGAACGAGGAGAATCGCATGAAGGCCAGGTTTAACATGCAGTATCATGATGAATCACTCGACACAATCAGAGAGTGCTTGAGCGAAGTTTTCCCGGGATACCGTAATCTCCGTGTGGAAGATCGTCCAACGCGTTTTGTGATTGAGAAGGACGGACAGACAATAAACTTTGATCGGCTTTCGGACGGAGAAAAATGCTACATAACTCTTGTCTTGGACATTGCCCGCCGTCTGTCAATGCAGAGCGGTGGCATGCGTTCAATATTGGAGGGCGAGCAGATAATCCTTATTGACGAGTTGGATCTCCATCTTCATCCTTCCTGGCAGCTGCAGGTGGTAAGCAATCTTGAACGCAAATTCCCGAATTGTCAGTTCTTTGTGTCTTCACATTCATCGCTGGTTTTGTCAAGCCTTGGCGAAAAGGATAAGTTGGTCGTGCTTCGTGATGGAGGTCAATTGGAACTGTCAGATATCCCGTACGGTGACAATGGAGATTACATCCTGAAGCGTTTCTTTGGATTGCGTTCTGTGCGTAATCCAATGGTCCAGGCGGAGATAGACGGCATATCAGCAGAATTAGTCAAGGAGCATCCTGATATCAATGAAATAGAACGGAAATTGGATACCCTAAAGGAACAGGGAGTCCAGTTCGAAGAGTCAGTGAAGATGCGTCTACAGTTGGCTCAGAAAAAGAAGAAGGCCCATGAGAAAAATTGATAAAGGAGCACCAATTGCGTCTTTCTCGGACTTCGTGAGAACGCATCAGCCTGTAAAGTGGGAAGATGCTAAGGATGTGAGCCGCGTGTGGCGTGAGTATATCCTGGAATATGAGCAGCATCGTTTGAGCGGATATACTGAAGAACCTTTACGTCTGGATGATGCCCATATAGATCATTTTCGTAAGCAGTCGCTGTTTAATAACCTGATTTTCTGTTGGGATAACTTCATCGTCGACAAGAAAAACGATACTTATGGGGCCAGGTGCAAAGATAGAATCGTAACGACTAAGGCCGACAACGAACGATTAATCAACCCTGCGGTAGAAGATGCCAGACATTTCTTCAAATATGGCTTGAATGGTAGAATTGAAGTCGCTGAAGGATTGAATGAAGAAGAAAAAGCGCGCGCTATCTTCACTATACAAGCATTTAATTTGAATGAGGCAAGTTTGGTTGACCGCCGGCGAGTTATTATTAACACCTTTTTAGGGCCGTATGAAGATTTGAGCGACGACCTCATACTTGAAGCCCTTTCTGCTGAGGGGTTTACCAGTGTTGTCGAGCAATTATTGAAGGAACGAAAACAAGAGGAGGAATCTATATGATAACTAAGAAACGCGAAATGGCGGAGTGGATTCTGGACTTCTTCAGGAGAGCAAATGTAGATGCCGGCCAGGTTGTCATGATGCGCAATGTTCAGAATAAGCTTCATGAACTCAATCAGAAGGAACGTGACATGTTTGTTCCTGTTGCCAATGAGCTTATCAAGAATGGCTACTTTACATACGAGGAGGGAACTCTTCAAGTGCTTCGCTTGACCGAGAAGGGCAGGGATTATATCTACAATCTAAACGCAGAACTTGACTGCTGCTATGAAGAGCAGAAGTTAACGCCAACCCAGACCCAATACCTCTCCAACTGGCATAATAGCTTCGTGAATTGGGTAAATGGCGTGCTGGAAACTATAGAGTTTCTGTCTATTCAGCCAGTGGCGACAAACGAGGACAGGCAAGCTTTGTCACTGTGTAAAAGTATTTTGAATGGGTATGAGGTGAGTGCAGTGGAAGAGAGTTTATCTAAAGGTACAGTAACGTCAGATGTGCTTGATATGATTGAGAGGCTGAATAAAAGGCTAGTGGATACTATTGTTGAGCATGTTAAGACAGATGCTCTGGTAAAAGAATTCTTGAGACGGTTATGCTATCTTAGGATAGAGGCAGATAAGGAATCTGAAAAAGCGCGGCTCGGTGCATTGAAAATCAAATTAAATTAGTTCCCACACCGACGAGAACGTCTCCACCAAAGTCGTCCGCATCATCCAGAGCTACGTGGGCGTGGTGAACAAAATGGTTTGGCGGAAGTTCTAAAGTAGCGGGGGCAGGAGAGTTTCTTCTGCCCCTTGTTTTATTGGCTTGAATGCTCCCGAATTGTGTATAAGCCTATGGAATTCCCCATTTATGGAAAAAACTGGAATTCCATAAAACTCCAGTTCATCCTGTTCAGTTGTGTTTGTTACTATTATATGATTATCATTTTATGATAACTATTTTATGGTGATCTGAATCCTTTTGTTTACCTTTGCTCCAGATAAACAGAAGAGCCTTATGAAGAATCCTTTTGTTACAAATGGTTATGCCGGCGCAGAATACTTCTGTGACCGTGTTCAGGAGACGGCCTCACTCCGTGAACTCCTGCTCAATGAGAACAACGTCGCTCTTATTTCTCCGCGCCGTCTGGGTAAAACGGATCTTATCTGGCACGTCTTCGATGATGCAGAAATCCGTCGTACCCATTACTGTTTTGTGGTGGATATCTATGCCACCAAGAATCTGGGTGACTTTGTGAACATGCTGGGGAAGGCGGTGATGGATGAACTTCGGCCAAAGGGAAAGAAAGCATGGGAAAAGTTCATTACGCTGGTGTCTTCCTTGCGCTCTGAGATTTCCTTTGATATGAACGGCCTGCCCACCTGGAGTGTCGGGCTTGGCGCCATCAACAATCCTGCCGTTACACTGGATGAGATTTTTACATACCTTAATCAGGCGGACAAGCCCTGCCTGGTCGCCATCGACGAGTTCCAGCAAATCACCCGTTACGATGACGATACTGTGGAGGCCACCATCCGCACGTATGTCCAGCGTTGCACCAATGCCCACTTCATATTTTCCGGTTCCCAGCGACACATGATGAATGGCATGTTCACGTCGCCTTCCCGTCCTTTCTACCAGGCCGTGTCCATTATGAACCTCCAGCCGTTGGAATTGAAGATATATACGGACTTCTGTGCCGCTAAGTTCGAACAGGCTGGAAAGCATCTGGATTCAGAGGTTGTCTCCTCACTATATCAGCGTTTCGACGCCGTAACCAGTTATATGCACCGTATTCTGAATGTGCTCTATTCCAGGACGGGCGAGGGAGAAACCTGTACGGCACCCATGGTAGATGAGGCTATAGATTTCATCCTCCGGATGTCTTCGGATACCTATGAATCTTTGTACTATCAGATGCCCGAGAAACAGCGGATGCTCTTTCTGGCCATTGCCAAGGAAGGGAAAGCTTCTGCAGTGACAGGCGGAAAGTTCATCAATAAGCATAAACTCAACTCGGCCAGCAGCGTCAGCTCGGCTTTGAAGGGCCTGTTGGACAAGGACTTCATCACTATGGACAAGAATGTGTATAGTGTGTATGACCAGTTCTTCTCTCTCTGGCTTGCGTTTAAAGGAATGATTTAAGCGCCGAAGTTGACATCTATGAAAAAAATAGTATTTTAGCAGATTGTTGGACAAGGTATTTTATTGACTTATGTACTTGCTGATCCTTCTTGCTGTCTCGCTGGCGGTTTCAGCCGTCGGCTGGAAGTATTTCATCTATTTCTTCAGCCTGGGATACGGGTTCGGCATCGCCGCCCTGGCCGTGACTCTCCTGATCCTGTTCCACGGCTCGGTCACACCGGCAACGGCCCTGTTGCTAGCCGTCATGTTCGTGTTCGGATGCCGTCTCGGCGGCTATCTCCTTTACCGTGAGCGCAAGGCGGCCGCCTACAGGAAGATCCTTTACGACCCTGCCAACAAGCGGAAGAAGCCGCTCGGAGCCGTCATCGCCGTCTGGATTTTCTGCGCACTGCTCTATGTCGGGCAGGTAAGCCCGGTGGCCTTCCGGCTGGCGAATGTCTCGCAGGGTGTGCACGTGAGCGAACTGTGGGCTTGGATCGGCGCGGCCTTGATGGTCATCGGCGTGTGCCTCGAGTCGGCGGCGGACCTGCAGAAGAATGCGGCCAAGAAAGTGGACCCCAAGCGCTTCGTGGATACCGGCCTTTACCGGATCGTGCGTTGTCCCAACTACCTTGGCGAGCTGGTGATATGGACGGGTGCGCTGCTCAGCGCCATCGGTGCCGGTCTCTGCTGGTGGCAGTGGCTGGTCGCGCTTCTGGGCTGGCTGGGAATAGTCTATGTGATGTTCAGCGGGGCGCGCCGCCTGGAACTCCGCCAGGAGCAGACCTACGGCTCCAATCCCGCCTTCCGGGAATATTCAGGCAAGACTCCCATCCTGCTGCCCCTGGTCCCGCTCTACAGCCTGGCAAGGCACAAGTGGCTGCAGGCGTAGGGGAGGGCCTCCCCTCGCGGCAGCAGTTGCCGACAACTTCGGAATACAATGCAAAACAATACAACCATAATGAAAAAGACATTTGCTATCATGCTCACTATCGCGGCCTTTGCCGCTTGTGGCCGCAATGCGGAGAAAGTCCCTGCATTGGACCTTACCAACCTTGACACTACCGTCAGCCCCAAGGTAGACTTCTACCAGTACGCAACCGGCGGATGGCAGGCCAAGAATCCTCTCCCTCCGGAGTTCTCCCGTTACGGTTCCTTCGACGTGATCGCCGAGACCAACCAGAAGCAGCTCAACGAGCTCTTCGAGTCCATGATGACCATGAAGGCGGAGAAGGGGACTGTGGACCAGAAGATCTCCGACCTCTACAAGATGGCCCTCGATTCAGTAACCCGCAATGCCCTCGGGGCCGAGCCCCTCAAGCCTTACATCGCTGAAATCCAGTCAGTCGGCTCGAAGGAAGAACTTGCGGTCCTCCTCGGCAAGATGAACCTTGTCGGAGAAGGCGGCTTCTACTCTTCCGGAGTCGCCGCCGACCTGATGGACAGTGACATGCAGGTCCTCTACATAGGCCAGGGCGGCCTTGGGATGGGCGACCGCGACTACTACCTCCTCGACAAGAACGCCGCCCTCAAGGACGGCTACAAGGCTTTCTTGGTGAAGGTCCTCACCCTTGCAGGAGTCGAGGGACCGGAGGCGATGGTCGAGCAGGACATGGCCGTGGAAGATGCCATGGCGCAGGCTTTCTGGACCCGCGAGCAGACCCGTGACGTGGCTGCCGGCTACAATCCCATGTCCTCTGCAGAGATGTTCTCCCGCTGGCCTTCCCTGATGCTGGACAAGACCCTTGCCGCTGCGGGGATCCCTGAGCAGGACAAGGTCATCGTAGAGCAGCCCAGCTACTTCGACGCCCTTGCGAAGATATTCAGCGACACCGACCTGGAGGCCTTGAAGTCCTATATGCTCTGCGGATTCGTGAGCGGTTCCTGCGGCTCCCTGAGCGATGATTTCTACACAGCTTCCTGGGAGTTCTTCAGCCACCAGATGGCAGGCGCACAAGAGCAGCGTCCGCGCTGGAAGCGTGCCATGCAGGTTCCCAACGGCCTCCTTGGCGAGGCGGTCGGCAAGATGTACGTAGAGCGCTACTTCCCCGAGTCTTCCAAGCAGATGATGGTCGAGCTCGTGGAGAATCTCCGCGTCGCCCTCGGCGAGCACATCGACGCCCTGGACTGGATGAGCGACAGCACCAAGGTCCGCGCCCATGAGAAGCTGGATGCCTTCACCGTCAAGATCGGTTACCCGGACAAGTGGAAGGACTACTCCACGCTTGACATCGATCCCAATGTCACCTACTACGAGAACCTCCGCAACGCAAGCAAGTGGTATGTCGCAGACAACCTCTCCAAGCTCGGCAAGCCTACCGACAGGACCGAGTGGGGGATGACTCCGCAGACTGTCAACGCCTACTACAACCCCACTACCAATGAGATCTGCTTCCCTGCCGGAATCCTCCAGAAGCCGTTCTTCGATCCTGATGCCGACATCCCCGTGAATTACGGCGCGATAGGCGTGGTCATCGGCCACGAGATGTCCCACGGTTTCGACGACCAGGGCTCGATGTTCGACGCTAAGGGCAACATGTCCAACTGGTGGACTGCCGAGGACAAGGCCAAGTTCGATGCCAAGGGAGACGCCCTCGCCGCCCAGTTCGACGCCGTGGAAGTCCTTCCCGGCCTGATGGCGAACGGCCGCTACACCCTTGGTGAGAACATCGGCGACCACGGTGGCCTTTCCTTCGCCTTCTCAGCCATGCAGAACGCGCTCAAGGATCATCCCCAGGGCCTTGTGGACGGCCTGACCCCCGAACAGAGGTTCTACCTCTCCTACGCCAATGTCTGGGCAGCCAACATCACCGACGAGGAGAAGGCCCGCAGGACCAACATGGACGTCCATTCCCTGGGCGTCAACCGCGTCAACGTCTCCATCCGCAACTTCGACAGCTTCTTCAAGGCTTTCGACATCAAGGAGGGCGACCCGATGTTCCGTCCCGAGGAGGAACGCGTCCACATCTGGTAGCCTGACCCATGCCGCCGGGTTTCCCGGCGGTTTCCCTGAATATTCATTTGATCATTTTAACTGACTTCAACTTGAATCTATCATGAAAAAGTTTATCCATCTCGGCGCAATCGCCGCCGCTTTGCTGGGGCTTGCCGTTCTCGGTACGTCCTGCGGGAAGGATGACCCGGCTCCGACTGACAAGACGGTTGCCGTCACGGCCATCAACGTCTCCCAGCCCTCATTGGACCTTGTGGCAGGCGGAACCGCTACGATCAGCTGGACCGTACTCCCTTCCGATGCCACTGACAAGTCCGTCACGCTCACTTCTTCCAACCCGGGAGTCGCAACCGTCGACAACTCGGGCAAGGTTACTGCAGTCGCTCCCGGCAACGCTGTCATCACGCTGGCAGCCACCAACGGGGTCAAGGCTACTGTCAACGTCACCGTCTCTGCGGCGACGGTAAATGTCGCTGAAGTGACGCTCGACAAGACCGAGCTCAGCCTCGAAGAAGGAGAAGAGGCGACTCTCACTGCAACCGTGAAGCCGGATGACGCCACTGACAAGTCCGTTGCCTGGAAGTCCTCCGACGAGGCTGTCGCTACAGTGGACAACGGCCTGGTGAAGGCTGTGGCTGCCGGAACGGCGGATATCACCGTGACCACCACGGACGGCGGGAAGACCGCGACCTGCAAAGTGACCGTGACCGCTCCGGCACCGGATGCCGTGACCGCGACATGGGCTTTCGATGTCGACCACATGGCCTCATATTCGCCCACCTTCACAGGAATCGCAGAGCCCAACAGCAGTGACGGCTCCTATCTCGGCGAGCCCGATGCCGCAGCCGGCGACGGAGGGAAGTTCATCGAATCCCTCGAGAAGAATGCGAAGATCACCTTCGTCAACATCGACAAGACCGAGCTTGACGTCAACGGCAAGTGCATCAACAATGTCGGCAAGACCGGCGAGCCCTATGTCTCCGGCGTCTGGCCCGGCGACTACTGGCTCTTCACCCTTGCCGCAGACGCTGAATGCCCGGCCGGTTCCAAGATTTCGCTCTCCAGTTCATTCCGTGCCTCCGGCACCGGCATCAAGTTCTGGATCGTCGAGGTCCTTGACGGCGAGGAGTGGGTTCCCGCCTTCGAGACCAAGACCGGCAGCGACGGAGTCGATGAGATCACTTACAACATCGAGTTGATGAACACGACGGCGCTCCCTGTCGAGTTTGAGTACACCACCAAGAATGCCATGAAGGAGGCGAAGGTCCGTTTCCGCGCCGTCTCCCTGGCATGCGCCAACGGATCGGCGAGGCTCGATGCCCCCAACGGCGGTACAATCCGCTTCAAGGGCGCGGACGCCAGCCCCAGGATGTCCTTCGGAAAATAAGGACAGCCTCTCGGCCGGCATGACCCTGGCCGTACAGTTCTAACATAGAACAATTCTAACTTACACTTATATGCTCCTCGGGCGGCCGGCACGATCTGCCGGCCGCCCGTTTGTCTTCCTAGGAGCGCCCGTTTGCTATTCTGAGTAGCGCCCGTTTGTCATCCTAGGAGCGCAGCGACGAAGGACCTACCGCTTCGCGAAACCTGTAGGCGTCTGCCCCGTGACTTTCTTGAAGAGGCGGCTGAAATGGTGCGGGTACTCGAACCCGAGGAGATAGGCAACTTCGCTGACCCCAAGTCCCTTCATCAGGAAACTCTTTGCCTCCTTCACCACGAAGTCGTGGATGTAGCCGATGGCGGTCCCTCCGGTGGCCTGGTGGATCAGGTCGCCGAAATATCGCGGGGAATATGCCAGGGCGGAGGCGCAGTAAGAGACGGTGGGGATCCCTTTTTCATGCTGCAGGCCTTTCGAGTAATAGTCCATCAGAAGGCGGTGGAAGCGCTTGAGGATGTCGCTTTCGCCTTTTTCGTCCTGGGCCTGCTGCCGCAGGTGGATGCGGCGGCAGTATTCCAGGATGAGGTGGAGGTAGCCCGCGACTATGCGGCGAAGGGAAGGGGAGTCCTCGTTCCCCTGCAGTTCCTTGCGCATGCTGCCGATGAGGGCCGATATCCTTTCATATTCCCCGGAGTTCATGCGCAGCCAGTCAGTGTCGAAATAGGAGAAAAACGGGTAGTTGTCCATCTTCCCTTCGAGGCTGGTCCCTGCCATGAACTCTGGCGACCAGAGCAGCGCCCACCCGTTGATGTAGATGGAAGCCCCGTTGTCCTCGGCCCCTCCCAGCTGCCCGGGGGCCACCGCGATGATGGAACTGTCCCCGACTATTATGGATTTTGTGCCATATGACAGATACTTAGGAAATTGCTGCTGGATGAAAAGCCCGTACACTCCGTAGTCGTTCAAGCTGCTGCGGATAGGGGAGACTTCGTCATAGCTGATGATGGCGATCTGCGGATGCAGCTGCGGCGCGCCTACATATTCAGCGTAGACATTCGGGTCATGGACTTTGAGAATGTTCTTCATCTTGTAGCAAAGATAAACAATTTCTGCGAAATTGGTAGATTGTCAGCGAAATCCTGCAAAAAAACGACGCTCCTTTCCCATATATTTGCATCATGAACAGAACGATATTACCGGCCATGGCAGTCGCGCTGACGCTCCTTGGCTGCAAACAAAACAAAGAAATGGACACTCTCAACCTTACCCAGGAGTGGGACAAGACCTTCCCGAAGTCAGAACTGGTCAATCATTGCAAGGTCACCTTCAACAATCTTTTCGGCATCACCCTTGCCGCCGACCTCTACGTCCCTAAGGATGCTGAAGGGAAACTCCCTGCAATCGCGGTCTGCGGCCCTTTCGGCGCCGTCAAGGAGCAGAGCAGCGGCCTGTATGCCCAGCATATGGCCGAACGTGGATTCGTCACCCTCGCTTTCGATCCTTCCTTTACCGGTGAGTCCGGCGGCGAACCGCGCAGGATGGCCTCGCCCGACATCAACACCGAGGATTTCTCAGCTGCCGTCGACTACCTCTCCAATCATGAACTGGTGGATCCCGAGCGCATCGGAATCATCGGAATATGCGGCTGGGGCGGCCTCGCACTCAACGTGGCTGCCGTGGATCCGAGGATCAAGGCGACTCTCGCATCCACGATGTACGAGCTGACGCGGGTCAATGAGAAGGGATATTTCGACCAGAACGACAGCGAGGATGCCCGTTACGCCATGCGCCAGATGGTCGCCCGCCAGCGTACCGAGGACTTCCGTACCGGGGAGCATCCGCGTGCCGGTGGGGTCGTGGATCCGCTTCCTGACGATGCGCCATGGTTCGTGAAGGAGTACCATGCCTACTACAAGTGCCCTCGCGGCTACCATCCCCGCAGCGGCAACTCCACCGACGGCTGGGCCATCGACGGGATGATGCCGATGATGAACACCCGGCTTCTGCGTTATGCGGGCGAGATCCGCAATGCGGTCCTCATCGTCCATGGCGAGAAGGCACACAGCCGCTATATGGGCGAGGATGCTTTCAAACTCTTGAAGGGTGACAACAAGGAACTGATGATAATTCCGGGCGCCACCCACGTCGACCTCTATGACGACGTCAAGGGTGTGATCCCTTACGACAAGTTCGAGTCTTTCTTCAACGAATACCTCAAATAGGTTCCGCTCTTGAAGTCTTCCGTGACATGGTCGCACCCGGTCGTGTCACGGTTTTTCTTTTGCCGGTATCCGGAGGTTCCGAGGAGGACAACTATTCCTTTTTCAACTCCGTTGCCGGGTTCGTCCGGGCGGCCTTCATGGTCTGCCAAAGGACGGACCCGAAAGCTATTGCCAGGGAGATGACGACAGCAACGGCAAACACCCATCCATACCCCTCGGCGCGGTAGGCGAAACGCTCCAGATAGAGCCGGGCCGCCCAGACGGCCAGCGGGATGCCGATGACGCACGCAATGCCTGTGAGCAGCATGTAGCTCCGGACGTTCCTCCATGTCTCGTGCGTTACATCAGAGCCAAAAACCTTCCTCACGGCAATCTGTTTGGTGTTCTCATCGGCGAAGTAGGTACTCATGGCCAGCAGGCCAAGGAGCGCAATCAGTACGGACAGCACGGCGAAGAGTTCCACCAGTCGGAGCGTTCTTCTCTCCGGTTCCAGCTGCTTGTAGTTGAGGTCGCTTACAAAGCCGTAGGTCCAGGCAGGCTCTTCCACTCCATACTGTTCCAGGCGATACTCTTTGTAGGCCTTCCGGATGGCCTCGTCGTAGGATTTGTCCTCCCCGGTGGTCCCGATCAGCAGGCAGTTGGCGTAGCGGAGCTCCTCGCTGCGGGTCACTATGACGGCTCCGTTGAGATTGGATTCCCCGGAGGATGCCGCACTGGTGGGGAAGTCGTGTACGATGCCGCCGATGAACTCCGGCTGCGCACCGTTCACATTCATCATTCTGACAAATGCGGTCGTCGTATCCGTTGCTCCCGATCCGCGGAAAGCCGATTCGCTCATCCAAAGCGAATTCACCAGCGGATGACCGAAGTCCTCCTGAATCTCCAGCCCCAGCAGGCGGAAATACGTCGAGTCGCAAAGAATCATCGGCATATCCACGTGGTGCTCCTCATCCACCTGGATTCCCTGGAGCATGAATATGTGCCCGGGCAGTCCCCGTCCCATGCCCACCCGGGTGACGAACGGGAGTTCCCGGACTTTATCGAGAAACAGCTTTGCCATGTCATAATCCGGCGCCGCATACTCTACGTAATATAAGTTGTCCGTGGCGGCATGGGTGGGTCTCGAAAGCATGTGGCGCATCTGCACTTCCATGACCAGCGCCATTGCAATCAGGAATACGGCCAGTACGTTCTGCACCACGATGAACACCTTGCCGAGCACCATCTTGCTGCGGCGGCGCAGCGTGCCCTTGATCACATCGATCGGTTCATAGCGGGAGGCGACAAGGGCGGGGAGCAGTCCGCAGACCGCGCCCAGGACAAGGATTCCTGCAAGGTAAGCAGCAATGTACCCTGGTGTCATCATAAAGGAAATCCTGACCGCGGTATCGTCGAATCCGGCGGCAAGCAGTTCGGCATCCTGCACCACCACCAGGCGGTTCACCATGGGAGTGAGCAAGTATGCAAGCAGCAGCGCCGCTGCGAAGCAGACTGCGGTGAAAGCCACGGATTCGCCGATGTACTTCCAAAGGATGCCGGATTTCCCGGCACCCAGGAGGCGCCTGGTGGCCATCTCCCTGGCGCGTTTCCCGGTAAGTGCCAGGCTCAGGTTCACATAGTTGAATATGGCCGACAGCAGGAGCAGCAGGACAACCACCGTCAGGAGCCTGAGCATCTGGAGGTTGCCGATGCGGGTAGTGCCGGTGTTGTTTCCGGGGTGGAAGAAGGCCTCGTCCATTCGGTACGAGTGCCATTTATCCACGCGCTCCGCCTTCCAGATTGCGTCGTAATTCTTATGCAGCAGGTCTTTCACCTTACGCTCGACCTCTGCCAGGGAGGCATCCTCCCGTACCCTGTACCAGGTGGAATAATTGCCGATGCTGTTGAAAGACTTGGGCTGTCCGGCCGCCCAGCTGCCAGAGATATGGGCGATGATGTCGGAGTGAATGAATAAGGTCCCGTCAAAGTCGGCAAATACGCCCTTGACGGTACGTTTGGATTCGTCGACTTCGATGATTCGTCCGACGACGCTTTCTCCTTCGGGGGCAATCCTTCTGGCCAGTGATTCGCTTACCAGAACATCGTCCTTGCCGACAAAGTCCGCCAGGCTGCCCTCCAGGAGGTAGTACTCCGGGAAAACCTTGAAGAAGTCGGCTTCGGCCTCGATTCCGGAACCGCTTACATATTCATCTCCTATCTGTAGGCGCGGTCTCCACATCAGTGCCACGTGCGTCGCTGCCTCCACCTCCGGGATATTCATCTCCAGTTCCTCTTTGTCCCAATAGGTCAGGCCCAGGAAGTCCTCGCTTCCAAGAACAAACGTCCGCTTCCACTGCGGCGACTCATGCGCCACCTCATATTGCTGCACCACGTAGCTGCCAATCAGGATCACAAACGCCAGGCTCACCGCCAGCCCCACCGCCTCGATGGCGGTGTACAACTTGTTGCGGGAAAGGAATTTCAGATATGATTTCATTATTATTTGTATATTTGTCAAAACACTTGATTATGCAAATCCTTCAGCAGGCAATCTCCATAGCAGAACTCAAAGCGTTGGCGCAGAATACTTTCGGAGACATGATAAAATGCGTGGCCGATGTTAAGCGAAGCCTTTTGGCCGTCGATGCCGACCTCCATGCAGACCTGGAACGCCTTCTACTGGAGAATGGCTCTGCACAGGAAGACCTTTGGGGCTTCAACCTTTGGGTGGAGGAAGAAGGCGAGGATTTCATTGAATTCGACTCGCTCATCAATATCCGCTCCTGGCAGGGAAATCCTTCACGGGACGTTGAGGATCCGGAAGTCCGGGACGCCATCAAAACCATTGTCGATAAATTCATTACTGCATAAATGCAACATGCTTCCCTGGAAAACGGCCGCTGGGCCGAACTCTCATTCCCGCAGCAGATGGCCAACATCGGCAGCGAAACTTCCCGTGTCTTAAAAGCACTGGAAGCAGGGAAAGAAAGCCGTGCCCAGAGTGCCTTCGCTCGTTTCCAGGAACTGATTGACCTTACCATCCGATACGGTAGGTCAGGAGAAAGCAAACGGGCCCGCAGCGCCATGTGGGAAGAACTCTGCCGTTTCCGGGAGTTGTACTGCGCCGCCTTCGAGAAGCGTAACCTCCCCGAACTTGCAGCCGCCAACCGGTATTTGGACCAATTTGCTTCCATACGGTAATCCGTTATTCTGAGCGTCTTTTTTGTCATTTTGAGCTTGGAATATTATGAAATATTGGCAACTTTGTCAAGTGAACGAAATACGTATGAAAACTACATCCGTCGCACTTGGGCCTCATTTCGAGGATTTCATCCAAGCCAGCATCTTGAGCGGGCGCTACAACAATGCCAGCGAGGTGGTACGCTCCGGTCTTCGACTTCTGGAAGACCAGGAACAGAAAATTGCTGCACTCCGTTCTGCCATCGAAGAGGGAATGAACAGTGGTATCGTGGAAGATTTCGATTCGCAGGAATTCCTGCAGCAGATGAAGGCGCGGAAAGCCATACAATGAAATCCATCCCGGTCTGAGGGGCATACCACGTAGCTGCCAATCAGGATCACAAACGCCAGGCTCACGGCGAGCCCCACCGCCTCGATGGCAGTGTATAACTTGTTGCTGGAAAGGAATTTCAGGTAACTTTTCATATCGGGCTTGTCTTGAAATCTACGATTGTCTATATTTGCAACGGACTAAAGATTGATTGTTATGAGTAGTGAGGATTTGATGATAGTCCAAAATCTGATTTATGAGATTCGTGGGCAGAAGGTAATGTTGGATTTTGATCTGGCAAGGTTGTATCAGGTTTCTACTGGTGCATTGAACCAAGCGGTTAAAAGGAACATAGAACGGTTTCCGGCCGACTTTATGTTCCGTCTTACGGGAGAAGAAGTCCAAAATATGATGTCACAATTTGTGATATCATCAAAAAGAAAGACTTCTGCGCCACCTTTTGCTTTTACAGAACAGGGCGTTGCCATGCTTGCGAGTGTGCTAAAAAGTCCTATAGCCGTTGCGGCAAGCATCTCTATCCTGCGCGCATTTGTGCAGGTGCGGCAGTACCTTCTCACATCGGCCTCCATGTCTGCCGAACTGAATGAACTCCGGGCCAAGGTGGACCTTATCGCTCTGCAGAGAGAGGAAGACCTAAGAGCGGTCAACGACCTTTCGGAGGATGTCCGGCAGGACATCGACAACCTGTACCTGGCCATCAGCGAACTCTCTTCCCGCATAGAAGAGAAGAAGCATGAGCCGCGTCGGAAGATTGGTTTCCAGCAGAATATGGATGATTGAGTGGTCATTCTGAGCGTAACGAAGAATTTATTCGTTTTTCAGTGATTCCACCGGATTGGCGCGGGCGATGCGGAGGCAGTTGAGGACCACTACGCCCAGCACGATGGTGAGCACCAGGAGGGCACCACCAATGAAGTACAGCGGATGCAAGGACACTTTCTCCGCAAACTGCTCCAGCCACTTGTGGGCCACGAAATAGGCGGCCACGCAGGCGATGACGGCCATCACCGCGGAGAGTTTCATAATGTCGGTGGCAAATACGCCCATGATGTCCCGGGTGGTGGCGCCGTTGATCTTGCGGACGGCCATCTCCTTGGAGCGGCGAAGGCTCTCGTCTTTAATGAAACCGATCAGGCCCAGCAGCGCAATCAGCAGCGAGAACACGGCCCCCAGAGCCATCGTATTGCGCATTTTCTTGCTATCGGCATAGGCGGCACGCATTTCTTCGGCATAAGAAACAATGTTAATTTCCTTATCAGGAAGCGCCTCGTTCAAAGCGCCGCGCACTTTCTCCAGCGCATCTGGACGCACCTTGAACAGGGTATGCGGCATCCAGGAAGTCATCGAACCGATTTCGCCGTAGAAAAGGGCACTCGGCCGGTTGTCCATTCCCGTCAGATTTCCGATGAGATAGGGCTTGTAGATACCTGAAATGGTGAAGTATCTTCTTCCGGTATCGCCTGATCGGTCGTGACCGGTGATGAAGACCATCTTACCCACGGCCCCGTCGGACCAGTCCGTGAACTCCGCCATTTTGGTAACAAACTTCTCGTCAACCACAATTTCAGAGGAATCCCTCGGGGCACGGCCTTCAACGAACTGGATGCCCATCAGGTCATAGAAATCACCGGAGCACTCATACTGGTCTGCAATATTGAAGAGCGACCGGTCATCATCGGGCAAGTACACATTGTCACCATTGGAGCCCTGGAAAGGAAGGTTGTAACTAGCAGCGACACCGGTCACTTCGGGAAGACCGCGAAGAGTTTCGGCCGCGCGTACCAATGCCTGGCGGTCGCCGTCAAACATATCGAAATAGTACAGGTTCTTGTAGTCATAGCCCGTATCGGCGTTGGACACCTTCTGGTACTGCCGGCCAATGATGAGCATCATGACCACCAGAAACACATTGATAAGCACCTGGACGCCAAGCAGACCGAGTTTCCAGTTGCGGGAATTTTCGGTATAGTTCTTCAGGGCGGCATACACCGGAATCCGCTGATACAACTCCGCCGGGACCACGATGGAAATGACAAGCACGAAGACCAGTACGGCCGCGATGGCCATGATACTCTGGGGCACCAGCAATGTTTGGAATGGCACACCCAGCAGATTCTCCACAATGCCCTGTCCGGCGAAGATGATAACGGCAGCGATGGCCAGCGAAAGAACAATGTGCAGCAGAGCCTCCTTCGACAACATTCCGTAAATGTGCCTGCCCTCAGCGCCGTAGCACTTCCGTACGCCCACTTCCTTGGAACGCTTCACCATGGAAGAGATGACAATCAGGATGTAGTTCAACAGGGAAATCAGGATGAGCAGTGCTGCCACTATGGAAAGCAGAATCACCGTCTGGCGCACTTCTGGGACCGATGTGTGCATCTTGCTGAAGGGCTTCAGAAAATACCTGAGGCTGGTTCCCTGGGCCTCAATTTGCTCCAGCGGCTGGTGCGCCTCCTGCATCTTCCGGATGGCATCGGTGAGCGAATTTGGGTCCACCCCTGAAAACAGTTTTACATAGCCCTTGTAGCGGTCGTTGCCCAGCCAGTTATCCGTGCTCTGCTTGCCGTAGGTGTCCATGGACAGCAGGATATCGTAGTCCAGGGAACCGTTCTTGGGGAAGTCTTCAAAAACGCCTTCGATGGTCAGCTTCAGGCCATCCATATCGGCATTCGCAATCTGATTACCGATGCATTCCTGCACGCCGCCCATCTTCTCCGCAAAGCTCCGGCTCACCATCACGCTGCCCCACTTGCTCAACACCTTCACAGGATCACCGGCAAGGATCGGCCGGTCGAAGACCTTGAAGAAGCAGGTATCGGCACAGACCAGGGTGGCCTTCAGTTTATTTCCGTTCTCATTCAGGTACGTATCACCGTTGAAAACGAAAGTGGTACGCGTACCAGCCTCAACACCGGGGACTTCTTCCATGAAGCCCACGGCTACGGCACCGCTTACCTGGCCATAATCGTGTTCATCCCCCTGGTGGGAGTACCAGGTATTGATGGTATACACCCGGTCGATGTCCTTGTAAAAGCTGTCGTAACTCAGCTCAAAGAACACCTTGGCAATGAGCACAATGCCCACCGCCAGCCCGATGCCCAGGGAGAGAACCTTGATCAGAATATCTGAGTTTTTCTTCATATATTTGCAGTACCCAAAGGGTCTGCCCCTTGTATGATTTGTTTTCTAACTACACACTAATGAAAAGGATCTGCAAGGGGCATTCCCGTGTCTTATAGTTCATTCTTCACGTCTGACACAATCTGACCGTCGAACAGGTCAATTGTCCTCTGGGCGCAGGCGGCGTCCTTCTGGGAGTGGGTTACCATCACGATGGTAGTGCCTTCCTGGTTCAGTTCCTTGAGCAGGTCCATCACCTCCTTGCCGTTCTTGGAGTCCAGGTTACCGGTGGGTTCATCGGCCAGAATCAGTTTGGGGCCGGCGACGACGGCTCGGGCGATGGCCACCCTCTGCTGCTGACCGCCGGAGAGCTGCTGAGGGAAGTGCTGGGCCCGGTGGCTAATGGCCATGCGCTTCATGATTTCCGTGACCTTGGCCTTGCGCTCGGAAGCACTGATATTCAAGTAGCGCAGCGGAAGCTCGATGTTCTCATAGACATTGAGCTCGTCGATCAGGTTGAAGCTCTGGAACACGAAGCCGATGTTGCCCTTGCGGAACTTGGTGCGCTCCTTCTCTTTGAGGTTCGCCACCTCGGTACCGAGGAGTTCATAGGAACCGCTGGTAGGATTGTCCAGCAGGCCCAGGATATTCAGCAGTGTGGACTTGCCGCATCCCGAAGGCCCCATGATGGCGACGAACTCGCCGTCCTTGATTTCGAAGGAAACACCATTTAGCGCCGTGGTCTCGATTTCTTCCGTGCGGAAAATTTTGGAAAGGTTGGTAACTTTAATCATAACTGTCTGATATTTAATTTGTTTGTATTATTTCTTGATTACCATTTGGACTGCAACTAAATTTTAGTTACATTTGCACTATGAACAGTTTGAAGTATAAAGGATATATCGGCTCCGTTCGATTCAGTGAAGACGACGGAGTGTTTTTGGGAGAAATAGAAGGCATCGACGGCCTGGTAACCTTTCAGGGCAGTAGTATCAAAGAACTCACCGATGACTTTCACAAGGCGGTCGATAACTATATTGCTTTTTGCAAGGAGCATGGCCTTCCTGCCAAGAAGAGTTATTCCGGCACCCTTAATATCCGCATTTCGCCGGCGACGCACAATAGTATCGCTGATTTTGCCGCCGCAGAAGGTATCACCATTAACGCTTTCATCAAACGAGCTCTTGAGAAAGCCGTGAAAGACCCCGCATCCGTGATGGTGCCGATGGTGGGCGGTTATTCCCCCAGGGAAATTGAACCCGCCACACTGGGAGAGCCATCTGTCAGTTACGGAAGCAAGGATATAGCAGAGTTCTGGATTCCTTCGAGGGATATTCCACTTGCCAAGACCCTTGCCGGAAGGATGGGATGGGATTTTCTGGTCCATTACCCAGAATCCGGGCTCGAACGTGCACTGAACGAGATACAAACCGGAGCCGTGACGGAGTACAGCAGTTTCGATGAGATGATGAAAGAAATCGGCAAAGAAGATGGCGAAATATAAATACCTGGCGACCACACAGTTTAAAAAGGACGTTATACTGTGCGTCAAACGGGGGAAGCCGATGGAGGCGTTGAAGTCTGTTATAGAGCAGTTGCTGGAATCCGGGCAATTGCCTGCACAGTACAGGCCACATAGACTGTCGGGGCCGCTCAAAGGACTATGGGAATGCCACATCCAGTCGGATTGGCTGCTCATTTGGGAGCAAAAAGACGATGAATTAATCATGCTCATGACTCGTAGAGGTACTCACTCGGATGTTTTTGGATGACAATTATTCATTCTTTAACGATTCGACGGGATTGGCATTGGCCGCTCTCCAGCTTTGGAGCGTAACCACGGCCAGGGTGATGGCGGCAACTACCAGCAGCGCCACAAGGAATATCCACACCGGCACGGGTGCCTGGTAGGCAAAGCCCTTCCGCCAGGCGGTCATCAGGTAGTAGGCTATGGGCGCTGCAATTACGAAACTCGCGCCTGCCATAAACAGATACTTCTTATTGATCCTCCGCAGGATGCCGCCCACCGTAGCGCCATTCACACGCCTTACGGCAATCTCTTTGCGGATGAACTGCGTCTCAAAGAACACCAGGCCGATGATACCGATGATGGCAATCAGCAGGGCTACGAAGGAGGCGATGGTGATGAGTTTCCCGAGCGACTGCTCGCTCTGGTACATGTTCCCGATCCATTCGTCCAGATGACTGACGGTTATCATATGGGGTTCCCGTCTGGGGTCGAATTTACAGATAGCATCCTTGATAGAATCTGAAACATCCTTGAAATCGGCCCCGGGGACAGTCCGCACGTACATCGTTCCGAAAGGCCGCCATCCATCTTTTCCCCAGTTATAAAGCACCAGCGGGCCCATTGCGTGCTGCAGACTCTTGAAATTGAAATCCTTCACTACACCGACAATCTCGCAGTTATCCACGTGCCCTTCCATCAGGCTTCCAACGTGGAACTGTGGATACATCTGCATGAAGGTCTCATTGGGAATGATGCTGCCAGCCTCGTTCTGGTTGTCAGACTCCCTGAAGTCACGGCCTTCTACAATCTGCAGCCCGAAGAACTGCACGAAATTATTATCTACGGGCAGTACTTCCATGAATACCTGATTACCGTCATCTCCGGTACGGCTCCAACCCATCTTCCCATCGGAAACAATCGGACTGTCGCAGAAAGTCACGTCTTCAATCGAAGGATTCTGAAGCAGATGACTTCTCAGGGCATCTTTCTGGTTCCCAGCCGGATATCCGCACCAGGTCTGAAGGACGCGTGCTTCGTCAAAGCCCATATCCTTTCCAATCATATACTTTGTCTGTACGCCCACGAACAGTGCCATCAGGATGAAAAGGAACGACAGCACGAACTGAAGCCCCACAAGAATGTTGCGAAGGGCCTTTCCCTTCACGCTGGTTCCATAAGAGCCTTTCAGGACCAGGGCGGCAGGCTGGGAAGTGGAATACAGTGCCGGAGCTATGCCGGCGACTAAGGCTGATACCAAAGCCACCACCAACATAAGCACCAAGATGCCGATGTTATCCTTCAGCGCCAGACTGTCGGACACATACGACGCCCAGGAAGTCCCTGCAACCACGTGCATGATGAGGCAGGCTATCGCAAACGCGACGAGCGCGATAAGCCCGGCGTGCAACAGCTGGCGCACGATCAAAGAACCGCGACCTTCTCCCAGTACCTTACGCGTGTTGATGTTCTTGATGCGGAAAGGAATCTCCGCGAAAGCAAAGTTGATGAAATTGATAATGGCAATGAGAATCAGCAGAATGGCAATGGTGGCCAGCGTAATGGTAATCGCCTTGTTGGCGCTGGCGATACTGGCCCTTACATCCCGCTCAAAATGTGCATCGTGCAAATTGCTGATACGGAATCCTTTCCGGAATTCATCGGCATCTTCTTCGTCCACATTATCGCCTAAATAATCCAGCAAGGCGTTCACCATCTGAGTCTCGGTCTCCTTGGCCAGGGTTGGATCTTTCAGCTTTACAAAAGCAACGAATGACCACTCATTGGAGTTATTGAGGTAATCGTCTCCCAGATTTACAAGCACACCATAGTTCATGTTGGAATTCTTGGGCATATCCTTGAAAACGCCGACGACTCGAACCTCCACTCCGTTACCGGCCTTGAAATGTTTGCCAAGAGCGCTCTCGTCGCCGAAGAAGACCTTCGCATATTCCTCGCTCACGACAGCCGTCTCGCCGGCGGTGAATTCCCGTGCCGAGCCCTCAACCCACTCAAAGGGGAATACGGAGAACATGGAACTGTCAACTCTGGCAGAGGGAACGGACAGCACCGTCTCTTCGCCGTCTTTCTTTAATGTAGCTTCGTGGGGGATAGTCCAATAAGTCCCCACCGCCTCGATATTGGGACTTGCCGTCTTGGCGATTTCTATCATCGGCCGGGAAAAGGACGTGCTGAACAACCCCTTGTCCATCCAATTGTTCTCCATCCGGAACACCTGCTTGTACCCTTCATAATTGGCGTCAAAGGTCGTGTCCCAGCGCACCTGCACCGTCAGGATCATTGCCGCCGCAAAAGCGACGCTCATTCCCAGAATATTGATCAGCGTCGAAACGCCCGTCTTTCTGAATAATTTCATTTTTCTCCTCATTCCGGGCTTGACCCGGAACCTCATTTAAAACACTAATACGTCAGAATCACCGTACGTCTCATACCCGGAGGTAATCACCTTTTCGCCGGGCTCCAGGCCTTCCAGCACTTCGTAATACTGCGGATTCTGGCGGCCGATGCGGATCTCTCTCTTGACGGCCTTGTTGCCTTCTTTGTTAACAACGTAAATCCATTTGCCGCCGGTTTTCTGGTAGAAGGTGCCGCGAGGGATGATGACGGCCTCCTCGGGCTGGCCCAGCTGGAGATTCAGGTAGTAGGTCTGGCCGCTGCGGATGTTGTCGGGCTGCTCACCGTCGAACTTGAAATCGGCCTTGAACTTGCCGTCTCGCACCTCCGGATAGACCTTTCGGATGATGGTTGAATATGTGTCTCCCTGACGCTCGAAAGTGGCCTCGAGACCATCTACGACGCGGTCGATGTAGTGCTCGTCAATCTGCGCTTCCACCTTGTAGGTGCCCACGGAGTTGATCTGGCCGATCTTGGTCCCGCTGGCTATGCTCTGGCCCAGCACCACGTCCAGCAGGCCCAGTTCGCCGTCGATGGGCGCCTTGACTATGAGGTTGCTCTTGCGCTTCCGGATCATCTGCATATTGAGCTGCATATTGTCCAGGCTCTCTTCCATGCGGTCGATCTGGGTGCTGCGGTAGAGGCTGTCCTGCCGGGAGCGCTCGGTCATCAGTTCATATTTCTGCCGGGCCAGTCGATAGTCTTCCTCGGCCTTCAGATACTCCTCCTTGGCTATGAGCTTATCTTCATAGAGGGCCTTTTGCTGCTCATAGGCACGGCGCAGGCGTTCCACCTGCGTGCCGTATTCCAGCACGTTCTGTCGCACGTCCAGCTTCTGCTGCTCCATCTGGATCTGGGTGTTGCGCAGGATGTTCTCTTTCTCTGCGAGTTCCGCCTCAGAGTTCAGGATGGAAAGGTCCAGGTTGTCGTTGGACAGGAGCAGGATGGGGTCGCCGGCCTTCACCGGGGAACCTTCCTCGATGAGGATTTTCTCTACGATGCCGCCTTCCTGGGGGCTCAGCTGGATTGTCGTCATAGGCTGTACCCGGCCGCTGATTCGGATGTAGTCGTTGAATTCGCCTTTGACGGCCGATGAAACCGTGATGCTGTCTTTATCCACACGCAGAGTCTTGTTATTAGGCCTGGCAATCAGGTACACGATGAATGCGAGCAGCAGCGCCCCCAGCCACCAGGGCAGGGCCTTTTTTGTAAACGCCACGCGCCATCCGGTCTTCTTCTCGATAATCTTATCCATTGTTTCTTACTGATTTACATATTCAACACCATTGTAGTAGCGGACCACAGCCTGCTTGATGAGATACTTGAACAGGGAGTTCATCTCGTCGGCCTGGGCTTTGAGGTAATTGTTGTTCGCGGTCTGAAATTCCAGCGGGGAGATGAGGCCCTGCTCCAGTTTCTTGAGGTTCAGGTTATAGGCCTCGGCCTGGACCTCAGCCTTGCGCTGCGCCTGCTGGTAGGCCGTGGCGGCGCCGTCGCGGTCCTGGATGGCCCTGCGGACCTCGCTTTCCACGTCCCGGCGCTTCTGGTCCAGCTCTGCAGTAGCCTTGTCCAAGGCGTGCTGCCGGCGCTTGATGGCTGAATGCTTGCTCATTCGGTTCCAGATGGGGATCTGGAGAGAGACTTCCACATATTCGCCGCCATTGTTCTTGAACTGATTTCGGAAGGCGGCAGTCTGGGAGCCCTGGTAGGTGTAGTAACTGGTGCTCCAGCCGGCATACAGGCCAACGGTGGGGAGCAGCTGCCATTTGGCGGTATTGAGCTGCCGCTTGGCATTGAGCTGCTGCCAGGATGCGATTTGGATTCCGGGATTGTGTTCCAGGGCGAAGTCAATAACAGACTCAGTGGCCAACGGCTCAATCTGCCATACTGGCATCGAGGTGTCAATGTTCAGTTCCTCATCCACCGGCCAGAACATCAGGTCGGAGAGCGTCATCTTCTGGTCGCAGTACATGTTGTACATATTGGTGAGGTCGTACTGACGGTCTGCCAGGTCCGCTTCCATCTGGATCACGTCGGCATGGCCTTTCTGCCCCAGTTCTTCCTGGCGGCGGGCTTTGGTGAGCGCCTGCTCGGCCGTGGCCACCTGCTCCTCATAGACGTCGCAGAGGCGCTTGTAGTACACCACGTTGTAATATGCTTCCATCACCGCCAGGCAGATATCGGCCTCCACCTGCTTTTCCTGCGAGTCGGCAATGAGCATCCCGGTCTTGGAAATCCGGTAGTTGTTCACCGCCTGGAAGCCGTCGAAGAGGTCATATCCCGCCGAGACGCCGTAATTGTTATGGAACGACGTGGTGTTGAAATATGTGTTCGTCTGAGGGTCGATGCTTCGGCCGAAGTTGTAGTAGGCGTAAGTCTGCGCCGTGATCTGCGGGGTGAAGAGCTTCAGCGCCGCATCACGCCGGTCAAGACGCGCATCGCCGACGGCGGCCTGCTGGATGCGGATTTTGGTGGAATTGGAGATGGCGTACTCCATGCAGTCCCGGAGCGTCAATGCAGATCCTTCGCTTCGCTCAGGATGACTGTTATTCTGAGGGAACGAAGTGACCGAAGAGTCTTCCGCAATGGCCGTAGGATCTTCCTGGGCTACCGCCTTTGCGGCCGAAAGCCCCATCGCCGCCACAAAAACGAATATGTAAAGTGTTCTTTTCATCCTTAAAAGATTTATCACCGCGACAGATTTTTGCACTTGCCGTGCCAAATGCGACAAGGCATTGATAATGAACTAGTAAGGATTCTGCTTGGATGCAAAAACAGTGTAAAGTTTACATTCCACTTTACACTTTCTTTACACTTTCTTTACAGGCAAAACTTTTCAAATAAATTTGGTTTATATTATAAACTTGTTTATATTTGCAGTGCGGTTAAGGCAGACTGCGCAGCTGTACTTAACGGCAAACAAAAGTTAAACAACTGATACCATGGAACAAAACAAAGAAATGACGGCTCAGGAAAGCCTTCGCCTCATCACCGAATCCATCAATAGAAGCAGGAAGGATATCCTCCGTGGCAGCGCAAAGTACTTCGTGCTCTGGGGAGCGATGCTGACAGCGACATCCCTTGCTATCTATTTACTATGGCATTTTACAGGCAAGCCCCAGTGGAACTTCCTGTGGTTCGCCATGCCCTTAATCGGCTATCCTCTTGGAGCCTTGATAGGGAAGAGCAATGCCCCCATCCCTCAGAACGAGGTCAGCAAGATGCTAGGCGGCGTGTGGTCGGTTTTCGGAGCTTTCGCCCTGACGCTCAGCACCATTGCAGTCTTCCTGGTCCCGATGCATGTGACCCTCGTCATCGTCATTATCCTTGGACTGGCCGAATCTATTTCGGGCGTACTGCTGAAGAACTGGCCCATCATAATAGCCGGCTTCCTGCTGGGCGTCGGCGGTGCTGTTTTTGCCCTGCTGGTAAAGAGCGAGGCGCAGCTGCTGATTTTCACGCTGGGAGGCGTCCTGCTGCTTGTTACCGGACTCATCATGAAACTTCAGTACAAGTAGCCTATGTTTCCCAAGTTGGATCCTATCCTTCATTCTGAGCTCCGGCTGGCGGTGATGAGCATCCTGGCCGGGGCCGATGAAGCCGATTTCACTTATTTGAAGAAGCTGACGGGGGCCACGTCCGGGAACCTCAGCGTGCAGATAGAAAAGCTCACCACGGCGGGCTACATCGAGGTCGAGAAAGGCTTCAAAGGCAAGATGCCCCGCACCACCTGCCGGATTACCCCGGCCGGCCAGGAAGCCTTCGGCAAGTACGTAGAAGCGCTGAAAGAATACCTCTCGGCAGGGCAATAATCAAGGTTAGCGGAACCTTAGCTCGAACACTGTCCCGGCAGCATCGCTTCTTAAAAGTTCGATGCTGCCGTTGTGGTTGCGCATGATCTGGCGGGAGATGCTCAGGCCGATGCCGGAGCCCTCTTTCTTGGTGGTGTAAAAGGGTATGAATATCTGCTCCTGGGCTGAGACGGGAATCGGTTCGCCGTCGTTGGCCACCTGGACGATCACCTCGTCGTCCTTGCCCATGCGTGCTGTGATGTCGATATGCTTTGCCCCGGCCTGGAGTGCGTTTTTGATGAGGTTGATCAGGATCTGTGAAATCTGCCCTTCGTCGGCGTAGATTATCAAGTCATCCTCTTCCGGCCGGAATATGCAGGTAGCACCGAAGCGTGCCGCGACTTCGCTGTTCAGGGCGATGACACCATCCATCAGTTCCCGCAGATCGAGAGCCTTGCGAATCGGCTTGGCCACGCCGGAGAGCTGGCGGTATGTCTGGACGAAGCCGATCAGGTTCTTGGAAGAGTCCGAGATGGTTTCCAATCCGGCCTTGATGTCCAGCTCGCTGTGCCCGTCCTTGTCCACGGACTTGGCCATGGCGTCGGACAGGGAAGCAATGGGGGAGACCGTGTTCATGATTTCGTGCGTGAGCACGCGGATGAGCTTTGTCCAGGAATCCTGCTCGTGCGCCTGCCGCTGCCTTTCAAAGATGGTGCGGATACGGTTGAGGGTCCTGTTGAAGCGGCTGTTTTCCAGGAAACGGAAGTTGAGTTCCCCGTCCTCGAGCGCATCCATCATGTACGCGACCTTCTTTATGTCCTTATGCCGGGTATGGAGTGCAGCAATCATCGCAGCGATGATTGCGACGATGACGCAGAGAAGTATGATTTGCCAGAAAGACATAGATTCTTCGCTTCGCTCAGAATGACATTGAAGGATGTATAATTAAATAACTTAGCTCAGAATGGCATTGAAGGATGACATTAGAGACCGTATTTTTTCATTTTGGCGTACATGGTGGGCCGGCTGATGCCCAGGGCCTTGGCTGCGGCGGAAATGTTCCCGCCAGTACGCTCCACGGCTTCACGCACCAGTCTCTCCTCTTCCTCATCACTGACGGATCTCAGCGTGCCGGTTCTCCCTGTCATCCTGAGGGCGGAGCCCGAAGGATCTGTCTGAATGTCTTTTGCCGACAGCTTCTTCGCTTCGCCCATAATGGCAGGAGGGTCGCTCAGGATGACTGCCTTCTCGATGCAGTTCTGCAGCTCCCGGATATTGCCGCTCCAGTGTCCGCCCTCCAGCATCGACTTGGCTGAATCATCCAGCCCGCTGACATTCCGGTGGTATTTTCCGGCAAACTGCCTGATGAACCGCTCTGCCAGCGGCACGATATCCTCCCGACGCTCCCTTAACGGCGGCAAGGCGATATGGACCGTGTTGATGCGGTAGTACAGATCCTCCCGGAAGCGCCCTTCCCGGACCAGTTGCTCCAGGTCCATATTCGTAGCGCAGATGAGCCGGATGTCGACCGGAATGGCCTGGCTTCCGCCCACTCGCACCACACTCCGGCTTTGGATCACCCGCAGCAGCTTGGCTTGCAGGTGCAGCGGAATATTGCCGATTTCATCGAGGAACAGCGTTCCTCCGCCGGCCTGCTCGAACTTGCCGACATGGTCCGTGTGCGCGTCCGTAAACGCACCCTTTACATGGCCGAACAGCTCGCTTTCAAACAGTGTTTCCGTAATGGCTCCGGCGTCCACCGCCACCATCGGCTTCCCGCTCCGCAGGCTTCTGGCATGGATCTCCCGTGCCAGCAGGTCCTTGCCGGTGCCGTTCTCTCCGGTGATGAGCACCGTGGCATCCGTTGGGGCGATCTTCTCGACGGTCTTCCGGATGGCGGCCATGGGCTTGGAAGTGCCCCAGAACATGGATCCTTCGCTTTGCCCTTCGAGACCCTCCGCTTCGTTCAGGGTGGCATCCTCAGGGCACGCTTCAGGATGACCGCCTGACATTCTGGGGGCGGAGTCCGAAGAATCCCTCCCCATTGCCTTCCTGGCCTTGTCCCGTGCTGCGGTCAGCGTGGTCACGAGTTTCTCATTGTCCCAAGGTTTCACGATGAAATCAAACGCCCCGCGCTTCATGCCCTCTACGGCCAGGGCGATATCGGCATAAGCGGTAAAGAGCACCACTTCAACTTCGGGGACCATCTTCTTGATTTCCCCGGCCCAGTAAAGGCCTTCGTTGCCGGTGTTGATGCTGGTATTGAAGTTCATGTCCAGCAGCACAACGTCCGGGCGGAATTGCTCAAGGGACGATACAAGGGTAGAAGGGGAGGGGATTGTCTTTACCTCCGCGAAGTGGATGGGCAACAGAATCTCCAGCGCGCGGCGGATGCCGGCGTTGTCATCCACAATCAGTATTTTACCTTTCTTTGAAGCCATATGACCGAGCGAAAATACACAATTTTAAACTGAAGTGCAAAAACAGGCAGGGCGTCGGTCCCCTCGGGGGACTGAGGTCGAGGGTTCTGGGGGGGTATAAACAAAACAATCACCCCGATTCGGGGTGATTGTTGCGGTGCGGAAGGGGCTCGAACCCGCGCTGCGCACGGAGACGCTATCTACGTTGCCCCCCGCTGACTCCGTCAGCTGCCCCCTCGGGGGGACTGAGGTCGAGGGGGTATAATTGACAAAAATGGTTGGTGATTGTGACATTTGTGGTTGGTGACGGCCGCCGCGAGGAGGGCCATTTTATGGAGCCCACCGCAGCGGCGAGCCGTAGCCGCCGAGCCCCACATTTTCAAATGGCTCACACGCTTGATTGTCAGAAACAGCTGTTAACCAATACGTTAAGTTTTGTTGGCGTGTTAGGGTGCCGTTCTTTAGGGATACCTTCACACGCTGCCGTTTTGTAATATGTTAATAATGAGGTGCTTGTCTTTTTAGAGCGTGTTAGCTATTTGAAAGTAAGTTGGCCAGAACAAAGATATTCAGATTCTTCGCTTCGCTCAGAATGACAACGTCGCTAAGAATGTCAGCTTCGCTCATAATGACGGTCTCATGTCATTCTGATGCAGGTTCAACCTGCCGATGAATCTCTTTATAGGTCCGGTTCTCTCATTGGAGCGGAAAACGAGACTCGAGCCCGAGGCTGGGCAGCCTTCCCCGAGGCTTACTGGGTTGCCCAGCCGAACCGTCGTAACCTACAAAATAACCGGGCGCTTGGCCGTGCATTTGTTGCGGTGCGGAAGGGGCTCGAACCCGCGCTGCGCGCGGAGACGCTATCTACGTTGCCCCCCGCTGACTCCGTCAGCTGCCCCCTCGGGGGGACGGAGGTCGAGGGTTGTGGGACTGGCATATACCAAAAAAGACCAGCTTGATCGCTGATCTTTTTTGCGGTGCGGAAGGGGCTCGAACCCTCGACCTCCGGCGTGACAGGCCGGCATTCTAACCAAACTGAACTACCGCACCAAGGCTTTGCATCCGCGTCCGGGGGATTTTCTCCCAAACGCGGATGCAAAGATAGCTAAAATTGCTTTAGATGCAAATTTTTTTACTTTATTTCGATCATTTTATTTGTAGCGGGGACCTCTTTCTTTTCAAATTTAGGGATTTCCACCTTCAGGACTCCGTTCTCTACGGTCGCAGTGATCTTTTCCTTGTCGACATCGTCTGGCAGAAGCATTGTCTGCTGGAACTTCGTGTACGAGAATTCGCGGCGCAGGTAGTGTCCATTCTCTTTCCCTTCTTCCTTCTTCTCATGCTTCTTGTCCATGTTGATGACCAGGTCGCCTTCTTCGTTGAGGCTCACCTTGAAGTCTTCCTTTGTCATTCCGGGGGCGGCAAGCTCGAGCTCGTAGCCGTTTTCTTTTTCCAGTACATTGATGGCCGGTGCGGTAGTGTTGCATCTTTCCATCCAGTCGTTGTCAAAGAAATCGTTGAAAATCGACGGAATCCAATTCTGGTTGTGTCTTCTTGATACTGGTAACATGATTGACATCTCCTATTTTAAGTTTATTTGTTTTATTTTCTTTGCCGTCCCTTTCGGACGGTCGCTTATCTTTTTATCAATCCACGTACCATTTGCATTCTGGTGCCATTTGGTCGGAAAATAACGACAATTTGTCATAAATGCCTGACATATTGGCACTTACGTCTGCCAGAATGTCCTGTAGACCGGTCTTGCCATCCCTTTTGCCGGAAGATCGCCCTCCCAGGGGCGGCAGCCGATGCAGCCTTGCCCGTGCCACCGAAAATCCGGTCCAGTGCCACTGGACAGCCTTGCCCGTGCCACCGAAAATCCGGTCCCGTGCCACTGGACAGCCTGGCCCGTGCCGGGAATGGTGAGCCTTTGCGGATGCTTTCGCGAGTCGGGAAAAATGAGTATCTTTGAGGCTCCATCATCCGTATCGCTACATGGCAGAGGAAGGCTACATCATAATAAAAGGAGCAAAGGTCAACAACCTCAAGGATATCGACGTACGCATCCCCAGGAACAAGTTCGTGGTAATCACGGGAATATCCGGTTCCGGGAAGTCGTCCCTCGCCTTCGACACCCTCTATGCCGAAGGGCAGCGCCGTTTTGCCGAAAGCCTCAGTTCCTATGCCAGGCAGTTCCTTGGAAGGATGAGCAAGCCTGACGTGAAGTCCATAGAGGGCATCCCTCCGGCAATCGCCATCGAGCAGAAGGTCAACACCAGGAATCCGCGTTCAACGGTTGCGACGACCACCGGCATCTACGATTCCCTAAAGCTGATATTTGCGCGGATCGGCCGCACATATTCCCCGGTCAGCGGGCAGGAGGTGAAATGCCACGGCGTCAACGACGTCATGGCCAGCATCCTGAAGGGGGATTCCAGGACCGTGTACATCCTTTCGGACCTGGGATGGTCAGGCCGCGACGACAAGGTCGAACTGATGCTGCGCCTCAAGGAGCAGGGTTTTTCGCGCTTCTGGGGCAAGGACGGCATGCTGAAGATCGAAGATGTGATGCAGCTCGCCGGGAAAGGTGAGTATCCGGATTCCCTCTATCTTCTGGTGGACCGCCTGAAACTGCCGGCGTTCAGGGACTGTGTGCCGCTCGGAGAGGACGGCGAGCCATGGCCGGCAACGGAAAGGGATGACCTGATGACGCGGCTCAACTCTTCGGTGGAGACCGCCTTCCGTGAAGGTGACGGCAAGCTTTTCCTCCTCAAGGACGGCGGTGCGATGGAGGAGTATTCGAACCGCTTCGAACTGGACGGCATGACTTTCCGCGAGCCGGATGAGTACCTCTTCTCGTTCAACAGCCCGCTTGGGGCCTGTCCGGTCTGCGGAGGCCTCGGAAAGATCATAGGAGTCAGCGAGGACCTGGTGGTGCCGGACAAGACGAAAAGCCTCTACGACGGGGCCATCGCCTGCTGGAGGGGAGAGAAGATGGGATGGTTCAACGAGCATCTCGTCAAGGTGGCCGGCCGCTACGGCATCCCCGTGTTCACTCCGTACTGCGATCTCACGCAGGAAGTAAAGGACCTGGTCTGGAACGCCCGCAGCAAGGAAGGAGACGAGGATTCCCTGATCGGGATCAACGAATTCTTCGAATGGGTGGAAGCCAACCGCTACAAGATACAGTACAAGTACATGCTCAGCCGCTTCTCCGGCCGTACTACCTGCCATGCCTGCCATGGCACGAGGCTGCGTCCTGAGGCGCTGTACGTCAAGGTCGGGGGCAAGAACATCGCGGAGCTGCTCGACATGGACGTGGACAGCCTGCTGGAGTTCTTCAGGAACCTGACCCTTTCCGAATATGAGAACGGGATAGTCCGCAAGGCGGTGGAGGTGGTCGTCTCGTCGCTGGAATGCCTTCACGATGTCGGCCTCCCTTACCTGACCCTGAGCCGGGCAAGCAACACCCTTTCGGGAGGCGAGAGCCAGAGGATCAACCTGGTGACAGCCCTTGGAAGTTCGCTCACCGGCTCGATGTACATCCTCGACGAACCCAGCATCGGGCTCCATCCGAGGGACACCGACCGGCTGATCGGGGTGTTGAAGCGTCTCCGCGACATCGGCAACACCGTCGTGGTCGTCGAACATGACGAGGAGATCATCCGCGCCGCGGACATGCTGATAGACATGGGCCCGCTGGCCGGGATCAACGGGGGCAGGATAATGTTCCAGGGAAGGATCTCCGACCGGATTCCCCCTTCGGCCATGAAGGATTCGCTGACGCTCCGCTACCTTACCGGCGACAAAGCCCGCTACATGCGTGAAAAGCGGAAGTGGACATATTCAATCACGGTGCAGGGCGCCATGGAGCATAACCTCAAGTGCATTGACGTGAAGTTCCCGCTCGGCGTCCTGACGGCCGTAACCGGGGTGAGCGGATCGGGCAAGTCCTCCCTTGTCGGCGACATCCTCTATCCGGCCCTGTACCGTCGCATCAACCAGACCGGCAGCCAGCCGGGGCTTCACAAGGGACTTGCCGGCAACCTTGACAGGGTCACCAGGATCGAATATGTGGACCAGAACCCGATAGGGAAGAGCTCACGATCGAACGCAGTGACCTACCTCAAGGTCTACGACGACATCCGCAAGCTTTTCTCCGAGCAGCAGTATGCGAAGATTGCAGGCTACACTCCGTCGTTCTTCTCCTTCAACCAGGACGGCGGCCGCTGCCCCGAATGCCAGGGAGACGGATTCGTGAAGATACCGATGCAGTTCATGGCCGACGTGACGATGGTCTGCGAGGCCTGCGGCGGCAAGCGGTTCAAGCCGGATATCCTGGAGGTCCGATACAAGGGCAGGAACATCGACGACGTCCTGAACATGAGCGTGGAAGAGGCGATAGACTTCTTCGGGAGCCAGGAGGAGGAACTGGCCAGGACCGTGGCTGAAAGGCTTAAGCCCCTGGTCGAGGTCGGCCTGGGCTACATCAAGCTCGGACAAAGTTCCTCGACCCTGTCGGGAGGCGAAAGCCAGAGGATCAAGCTTGCGTATTTCCTCGCACTCAGCAGGGATTCTTCGGCTTCAGGAAGGGACAGGATCCTTTTCCTCTTCGACGAACCGACTACCGGCCTCCATTTCTTCGACGTGGAAAAACTGCTCAGGACCTTCGACGTGCTCCTTGCCAAGGGACATTCGGTGGTCGTGGTCGAGCACAATCCGGATGTCATCCGCTCTGCCGACTGGGTTATCGACATGGGACCCGAGGCCGGCGACGCCGGTGGGGAAGTGGTCTTCGCCGGCACCCCCGAGGACCTTGTCGCAAAGAGTGACACCTGGACTGCGAGATATCTTCGTGGATTTGGGAAAAAATGATTATATTGCACAACTACTCAGCCAACTGAAGCTTATAACCGATGGACATAGATTTCGTAGTAACCTGGGTCGACATGGACGACCCGTCCTGGAAGGAGCAATTCCGCAGGTATTCAGGAAGGATCGACAATTCCACCAATCAGTTTTCCGAAGCAAGATTCCGTGACTACGGTCTGCTCCGGTACTGGTTCCGGGGTGTCGAGAGATTCGCGCCGTGGGTGCGGAAGGTCCATTTCGTGACCTGCGGCCAGAAACCCGCCTGGCTCGACGAGACCAACCCGAAACTCCATCTGGTCGACCACAGGGACTACATCCCTGAAAAGTTCCTACCGGTCTTCAACTCATCCTTGATTGAACTGTATCTCCACAGGATCCCCGGACTTGCCGACCATTTCGTCTATTTCAACGACGATTTCTACCTGGTGAGCCCGACCCCCCGTGAAAGGTTCTTCGTGGACGGGAAGCCGTGCGACATCGCCGTCTTCAGGCTCAACACCGGGGCAAGCCTTTGGTCCAAGTGCCTAAGGAACAACCTGAGGGTCATAAACAGCCGCTTCGACAAGAAAGAGGTGCAGAAGGAGTACCACGACCTATGGTTCAACGAGGTCTACGGCTCAAAGTCCTGCCTGACACGTCTCCTCCGGCCTTATGGGAAGTTCATCACCCTCAGGATCCCCCACAATGCCCAGCCATACCTGAAGTCGACCTTCGAGGAAGTCTGGGAATATGCCGGGGCGGAACTTGAGAGGGTTTCCGCGAACAGGTTCAGGAGCCCTGAGGACTATACCCAGGAACTGTTCAGGACCTGGCAGATCTGCCGGGGTAATTTCGTCCCGTACGACACGTACACCGACACGAGGATGTTTCCGCTTGTCCTCAGGCCCGGGAAGGCGGCCAAGGCCGTACGGAGCGGGCAGTACAAGCTCCTTTGCCTAAACGACAACATCCACATACGCAACTACGAGGCCGTGATGCAGTCCCTGAAGGATTCCTTCGAGGCTGTGCTACCCGACAAGTCGTCGTTCGAAAAGGATCGATAGGAAAAAATTCCGTGTCCGCCGCAACCGGAGGCCTGCGCGTAAGCAAGGTTGTGTGTGAAACGAGTGCGGCAGAGTGCCGCGGTTTGAGTGTCAACTGAAAAGGAATGCGGCCTGTCACAGGCGGCCGGGCAATATATTCATAGAATGCAGGTGGTTCCGGTGTCGGATCCACGGTGGCCCACGGAATTTTACTTGCACAAAGGTAGCGTGCGGCCAGGTGCAATTGAAGCCAAGTAAAAAAAAGAGCATGATTTATTTCTCTTTTTTCTACATTTGTGGCGAATTGCCGCAGGCGGAAAGGCAGGCAGACGTGCCCCGCGATTGTTTTTAGGTATAAAAAAATTTTTATGAGCCTTTACAGAAAGATCAGGAAACTGTTCAACGGGGGTGACCACGGTTATGTGGAACTCCTTTCCCGGCAGACCGAGTACCTCGTCCGTACCACGTCGCTGCTCTACGACATGTTCAGTACTGCGGACAGGGAGGTCTGGGAGAAGAATGAGAAGGAGATCAAGTCATGCGAAGTCCTCGGCGATGCCCTCCTGACCGAATTCCATGAACAGCTTTACGGGTCATTCTTCATGCAGGTGAGCAAACTTGACCTGCAGGCCGTCTCAATGGCGATCGACGACTGCCTGGATGTTTCGAAGGACACGTCCAAGGCCTTGCTTATCTATGGTCCCCAGAGGGTCGACGACCAGCTTCAGGAGCTTGCCCGCATCGCAAAGGACCAGTCGGAGGCCATACATGACCTCATCCCTCTCCTGGCGAACATCAAGAGGAACCTTGCTGCAATCCAGCTCGGCTGCGACAGGGTGACGGAACTGGAACACGCAGCCGACGATTCCTATGAGGAATACGTCGGCTACATATTCAAGAATGTGGAGGACATGCGCGAGCTCACGAAGGACAAGAACCTTGCCGAGATGCTCGAGAACGTCACTGACGTCCACAAGAAGATTTCGGACAACGTCCGCAAGATGCTGCTGGGCTACTTGACGGACTGATAGTCGTAGGTCTGTATCTCCACCGGCCCGAGAAGTCCTGAGGACTGGAGCTCGGAATCCTTGTTGAGATAGGTTGATGTCTGGAACGTGAACCTCTCGCTTTCAGGCAGGATCTTCTCGCCGATGAGGCGGTTGCGCCAGCAGTTCACCACTTCCACTTTGACGGTGTTCTTCCCCTTCTTGAGCAGGGAGGTGATGTCGAGCCGGTAAGGCGAGGTCCAGACGCCTCCCGCATATTCACCGTTCACCCATACCTTCGCCATGACCATCACCTTGCCGAGGTCGATGTAGGCCTTTTCGGCGGGGAGTTTCTTGAGGTTGAAGGAGTTGGTGTAGGTCGCGGTCCCGGAGAAATACTTGATACCGGTGTCCTCGCTTGCGGTCCAGTCTGTGAGTGAGGTGAACGTCACCGTCCCTTCCGGGCCGCCCCTTCCTTCCTGGAATTCGACGCTCCAGGGGGTGTCGAGCCTGGCAACGACATTCTTCCCGGGATAGTTCTCTCCGGAGAGCGCCTCCTTGCCCGCGGGGGTGCGGAACACGATGAACGAACTCTCGTAGGGCTGGAGCTTGAGGGGTACCTTGGTTACCTTGGTCAGGGCCTTGAACTCGGGGAGGTAGCGTACCTCGCAGGAGAGCGGATTCCAGAGCTCGGGCACCATTCCTTCCACCCTGAAAGAGCCGTCGAACGAGATTTCCTTGTCGCCCTGGTTGGAGACGAAGTAAACTTCGCTGTCGGAGTGCGTGAGGTGGATGAACTGGAGAGGAAGGGCAGGGTCATCTGCGACGAAGTCCGGGGCGGTGCCGCGGAGTACCTGCTCCAGGGAGGCGTCCTTGTAGATGCGGCCCTTGCCGAACCTGACGCTGGTGGAGAACGGGTTGGTGGCTTCCTGCCACATCTGGGCGGCTATTTCCTGCACCTTGGCGTCCGCTGCCGGATAGTCCTCAAGGCTCGGGGACTGCACCGGGGCGGGACCCAGGAGGGTCATTCCGTCTGCGACGAGGTCGCGGATCTTTGCCAGCAGGGCGGGTCTCATGGTCCTGATCCTCGGGAGGACGAGCACCTTGTATTCCATTCCGCTCTTGAGCACGAGCTTGCCGTCCTTTACGGTGGCATCCATCAGCACCTCGGCGTTCACGTAGTCGTAAGAGTAGCCGGCCGGGATCTCAGGGTCGCGGGTGCCGGTCATCTTGGGGCAGTCTTCGCCCAGGAAGTAGGCGACGTCGGCTACATAGCGGCCTTGCTGGAGCATGTAGTTGCACCTCTTCAGATATTTAAGGAACACGTCGATCTGGCTGAACCAGGTGTTGTTCCTGTTGAATTCGTTTCCGAACCATGCATTGATGCCGGGCACCCGGTCGTCAGGCTGCTGTATGTACAGGTGGAGGAGGGAAGCGTTGATCCCTTCCGTGAAGAAGCGGTCGCCCCTCTGCTTCATCTGCCCGGGGTACTGGGAGAAGTCGGGGCCTCCGCAGGTGAAGCTCTCCGCCCAGACCTTGTGCTTCCCGTAGATGTGGCCGCAGGACGATGCCACCCTGTTCTCAATGTCTCCCAGGTCTCCGAAGCTCCAGAACTCGCCGGCGATCTCGTCGGACTGTCCGCCGTACTGGAGGAACTCTCCGGGGAATCCCCAGTGCCCGTAGTTCTCAAGCCAAGTCGTGAGTCCGTGTTCGTGGCTGATGTCCCTGAGCCCGCCTACGTAGTTGTAGGACACCTCATCGGCGATGAGCCTCCTGAGGTCCCAGAGGAACCTGTCGGAAATGTCCTGGCTGCCGACCACGACACCGCTGAGCACGGGTATGTAGGGAGTGGGGTCGTAGCCGTAGGCGGCCTGGAAGTCCTTCACCAGGTTGTCGGTCCAGTTCTGTCCTCCGGTTTCGTAGCTGTCTTCCACTACTATCCTGAAGGTCTTCCTGTCTTCCGCGGGTATCCTGCGAAGGATCTCCCCGAGATAATTGTCGAAGTGGGCGCGGATGTGTTCGACGCTCATCTTGTCGGTCTCAAGTCCTGTCCCTTCCTTGGGGGCGGGGGAGTCGACGGTGCGGGTGGGGAGCATGGCGGTCCTCATGATTACCCACCTGCCCTGGGGGGCGTCGTTCCAGACCAAAGTACCGTCCGGGGACATCTTCGAAGTGATGTCTATGACGGAGCCGGCGCCGAAGACCTTGGAATCCGGGTACTCGGGCTGGGTCCTCCACATGTAGGCGTCCCACATCGGGTGGGGTGTCTGCCACATCTTGGCCAGGGACTTTTCCGCATAGCGCTCCACGGCAGGGATTCCCGAGAGCCTGACGTTCTTGACGAGGTCTTCCCTGCCGAAGGTAACCCGGAACTCTTCACCGCTGGTCGGAGGTATGCTGATGACCACGGGGGCGAAGGGTTCGAAACCGACGTTGATGGCAGGATTGCTTCTGTCGAATGAAATCTTTTCTACTGTTTTCCAAGTGTTTCCCTCTTTTACTTCAAGGATGGCTTCAGTAGCTCCGGCATTCCCGGAGGGTTCGAGGACGAGGCTGCGTGCGGTCCCTTCACCCTTCAAGGTGACGACCTTCGTGCCGAGCCCGGAAGCCGTGAACGACGACGCGTCTTCCATCAGGGGATATGCGAGGACCTTGACGTCCTGGGCATCGTCTCCGACGGGAGGCAGCTTGATTGTAAGGGGAGCCGGCAGGCTGGCCTTCCTGCCCCTGGCCTTGACCGGAGCGGGGACTTCCACTGTGTCCTTGACGAACCCGAGGTAGCGCATCGACTGGCCAGGCTTCACCCAGGGACCTCCGGACTGGCTCCAGCCCGGGCAGTTGAACAGTCCGACTTCGATGTCGAGTTCGGTAGCTGTCTTGAACATGGTGTGGACGATGTCCCACCACTCGTCGGTGAACATCTTCACCGGCCCTTCAGGCGCACCCTGGCCTTCTCCGATGAAGCCGATCTGTACCCTGTTGATACCTGCCGCCTTCATGGCCTGGAGGTCCTTTACGACTCCGTCCTTGGACATGTTGCCGGCGATCCAGTACCAGTAGACCGCCGTGGGCTGCTCCTCGGGGATGTCCTTGAATTTCTTTTCCATCTCGGAGATGCTTTCCTGTTTGACCAGGATCTTCGAGTTTGCTGGAAGTCCTTCTAGAGGAGACTTCTGGGCAAATGCCGCCGGAGCGCATGCGAGCGTCGCCAGTGCGGCTGCCGTCAAGATTCTTTTTACGTTCATGTGTTTGTTCTTAGTGTTATGTCTGGTTGTCTGGCGGACGGTTCCGTCCCCCGGGACTGCCCTTGCGGGACCGGGTCAGAGGACGAGCGCCCCGCTGTAGGAAATCGGTTCGCGGTTCTGCGAATATGCATTGATCTGCGCCCTTCCGTTGACGAAGACCGTCAGGTTGAAGCTCACCGTCTCGTTGCGTCCTCCTTCGAAGATCTTCGTAATGATGCGGATCTGCCTGCGGTCCGGCTTGGGAGCACTTTCGGTGTATTCGGCGATCTGGGAGTTGAGGTGGTAGCCGGTGTCTCCTCCGTAGGGAAGGCTGTACGCCACCCCGTAGTAGGGGAGGACGGTGACCAGTTTGTCACCCTTGACGCTCAGGTAGTAGTTGTTGACGTGCCTCGACGTCCCATGGGTGGGATGGACCATGGACACCTCGATGGTGTAGGTCCTGTTCCCCAGGCTGTCGATCACTGCCCTTTCCATGAGGGCCTTCTGCTCCGGACTCATCCTGAGCGAGGAGCAGGCGCATAAGGCCAGCGCGAGGGCTGCCGCCGCAGTGATGATGGTCAGTATCTTTTTCATATACGGGAATGTTGGTTCTTTCGATGTGCTTTTAGTTGCAGGGCGGTCTTGTCTCCGGCAGCATGCCGTTGCCTGGGGAGGGATCATTGCCCGCCCGGGATTATGATCTTGTAGGTATGTCCTTCCTTGTTGACCAGTTTCGTGTCCCTGAGCCACAGGTTGGCTTCCTTCAGCTGCATGTAAGAGACGCCATGCTTCTTGGCGAATTCTGCCAGGTCCCCCACGGCTCCTGAGACGTTGACGACCTTCCTGGGCTCGTAGTAAGGGTAGTAGTCGGAAGGCTTGACGTCGAAACCGAACAGTGCCGGATTCTCGAAAAACATCTTGGCCACAAGGATACGGAACATGTAGCGAGAGGTCTCCTCGACAAGGTAAAGGTCCATGGCTGAACTCTCCATCTGGCTGCTGAGCTTGGCGGAAATCCCGCCCTGCCCGCCGTTGTAGCTGGCCGCCACGGTCATCCAGTCGTGGTATCTTGAATATGCCTTCCTGAGGAACTTGCATGCCGCGACAGTCTCTTTCTCGATGTTGTAGCGTTCGTCAACCTCGGCGGTCACCACCAGGCCATATTCCTTGGCCGTGCCCTTCATGAACTGCCACAGCCCTGCGGCACCGGCGGTCGAGAGGGCTTTCGGACTGAGGTTGCTCTCGATGGCCATGAGGTACTTCAGGTCTTCAGGGATGCCGTGGAGGTTCAGCAGCGGGACGACCTGGTGGAAAATCCTCTCGGAACGCTTCAGCATCAGGAGGGAGTTGGTGTGTGAATATGTGAACGCGATGAGTTCCCTGTCCATCCTTTCGTAGAGGTCGCTCCGGTCGAAGCGTATCGTGTCCCCGGCGAAGACGATGAACTGGGGAACCGGAGGAGGCGAGGGATGGGTGCCGGATCCCTGATAGAAGGACTGTCCTGCTGCGGTAGTCCCGAAGGAGAGCAGCAGGCAGACGACCAGCGGGAGCAGGCGTCCCCTCCGGAGCGCCTGGAAGAGTGGCCGGGTGTCCGGTCTTGTGGGTGCCGGAGCATGGAGTCGCATGTCCATCAGTGGCTGGGTCCTGTTCATTGGCGGATGAGGGTTTACATTTTCCAAATTTAGCATTTTTTAGACTATTCAGCATCCCTTTTCCCGGGAAAGTTGGGCTTGATGGCGTACTCGGTCGAAAAAAATCCCTAAATTTGGAGAAAATATGATCAAGATGAAAAGAACATTGGCGGCATTGGTGCTCGCAATGCTGGTCTTCAGCCCCGCATTCGCCCAGAAAGCACCGAAAAACGAAAAAGTCAGGAACATCATTTTCCTCATCGGCGACGGCATGGGACTCGGGGCGGCTTCCGCTTGGATGCTGGAGAACGGTTACCAGGAGACCTGTTTCGACAGGGCGCAGTTCGTCGGCATAGCCAAGACGTATTCCGCCAACAACAGGGTCACCGATTCCGCTGCTTCCGGTACCGCAATGGCTACCGGCGAGAAGACTAACAACGGGATGCTCGGGATGAAACCGGACGGCTCGGAGCCCGCGAGCATCGCCGAACTGGCAAAGGCCAAGGGCATGAAGACTGGTGTGATAGTCACTTCCTACGTCCTTGACGCGACTCCCGGAGCTTTCTTCGCCCATGCCAAGGGCCGTGGCGAGAACAAGGACATAGTCCATGACTTCATGGAGAACAGGACCGACATCCTTGCCGGCGGAGGGCGCAAGTATTTCACCGATCCCAAGTACACCGACGAGAACCTGATAGAGAAGCTCTGCTCGGAGGGTTACACCTATTGTGCCACTCCCGAGGAATTCTATGCCGCGCCGGCGGCCCCGGTCATCGGCCTGTTCTCCGACGGCAGCTATCCCGGCGCAGCGGAGCATGGGACCGACTACCTTAGGGATGTGATGACCCATTCGCTTTCCCTTCTCGAAGGGAAGAAGGGTTTCTTCGTGATGGTAGAAGGTTCCCACATCGACCATGCCGCCCACGCGAACAACCCCCAGGACCTCATGTTCGAAATGGAAGAGTTCGACAAGTGCGTGAATGCTGCCTTTGACTATGCCGACACCCACAAGGGCACCCTTGTCGTAGTCGCGGCCGACCATGAGACAGGCGGGGTTTCGCTCCTGTCGAACAACAAGGACTACACCCAGGGCGAGAGCGGGATCGACATCAAGTTCGCTACAACCGGTCACTCCGGTGCCCCGGTGATGGTCTATGCCTACGGGGCTTCTGCATGGAAGTTCAGTGGGGTGATGGAGAACACCGACCTGTTCAAGAAGATGAAGGAACTCCTCATCGACGGGAAGAAATAGTTGTTCCCTTCGCATTTTTTTGCTGTCCGGATGCAAGGTTTCACCGGGCGGGGATTTAGTATATTGAGGACCCCGCTACTTAAGAACCTTAGCAACAAGCGATAAATGTAACCAATGCTCGGATGCAGGTGACCGGTAAGTGATTATCGGTCACCTTCCTTTTATGCCCCCGAGGGGCAGCCTTCCTTCAGGAAGGCGGGGGCTTTGATAAATCTGAGTTCCTGCGGTTGCCCTGGTCATCTTTTTCAAATAGCTAACACGCTCTAAAAAGACAAGCACCTCATTATTAACATATTACAAAACGGCAGCGTGTGAAGGTATCCCTAAAGAACGGCCCCCTAACACGCTAACAAAACTTAACGTATTGGTTAACAGCTGTTTCTGACAATCAAGCGTGTGAGCCATTTGAAAATGTGGGGCTCGGCCAGGGACGGTTTCTCCATCGCCGTCTGCCTCCAGGCATTCGGGGACGCAGCCTATGCAGCACTTTCAAGGATGGCCCCGAAAAGCTTGGACATAGACTGTAAAGGAATATGTCAGAGTTTAAGGGTTTCATCCACAAAAACAGGCCTTCAGCGTGGATGACTCGGGCTCCACAAGGCAGGGGCTGTCCACAAAAACAGGCCTTTAGCTGAGTTGAAACTTCGGAGGGGGGAAATCATAGCTAGCTGCCAGGGGCGGTTGCCATGGCCTTCAGCGCAGCTGGGGTGATGGATTGAAGTTGCAAGGGCGTAAGGGAGTTGTCCTTCGGACCCTGGCCACCCGCGGCCGTAAGCGGGCGGGGCACGCAAGCGAAGCGGAAGGGATGAATCGCGGTGGGGGTGATGGATTGAAGTTGCAGGGGTGTAAGGGTGTAAGGGCGTAAGGGCGTAAGGGCGTAAGGGTGTTGTCCTTCGGACCCTGGCCACCCGCGGCCGTAAGCGGGTATTCTAAGACTTTTGCAAGTCTTTTTTGAAAAAAGTTAATCAAAGGTTTTCCCTTCGATTCTGCGGTGTAGTTTGTGGATATTTATCGCGCTCATC
>Ga0310695_10002214_pt1 | contig 41797 bp, 31 predicted proteins | sample RumenRJG_04DNA_FD_203882 | JGI IMG/M metagenome (GOLD analysis project Ga0310695, IMG submission 203882) | Bovine rumen microbial communities from Lethbridge, Alberta, Canada - RJG_04 (v2) (version 2) | ecosystem: Host-associated > Mammals > Digestive system > Stomach > Rumen | place: Canada... | reverse complement strand
TAGCGGGCTTCTGGGCCATAGCGAGGTCCAGGATAGCCTTGGCGAGGTTGACAAACTTCTCGTTCTTGGCAACGAAGTCGGTCTCACACTTGAGGGCGATGATAGCAGCAAACTTGCCGTCGGTCTTACCGATAGCGATACCCTGAGCTGCCTGACGGTCTTCACGCTTGGCGGCGATGGCCTGACCGCGCTTGCGGATCAGCTCCATGGCCTTGGTGATGTCGTTGTCGCTCTCGATGAGCGCCTTCTTGCAGTCGCTCAAGCCTGCGCCAGTCATGTCGCGCAGTTTCTTGATGTCATTGATGGTTACAGCCATAATTCTGTTTTGAAACTAATTTGTTAGTTGTTATTGTTGGGAATTATTCCTCGATTACTCCTCGGTCTTGGGGGCTTCCTCAGCCTTGGGGGCTTCCTCGGCGGCTACGGCACGACGAACGCGCTGGCGGCGGGGCTTGGGAGCCTCTTTTACCTCCTCGGCGTCACCCTCGGCGTCCTTGTTGTCGATCTGCTCAACCTTGCGCTCCTCGAGACCTTCCTTGATAGCCTCGCATACGGTGGCCAGGATGATGTCGATTGACTTGCTGGCGTCATCGTTGGCGGGAATCACGAAGTCAACGTTGTTGGGGTCACTGTTGGTATCAACGATACCAAACACGGGGATACCCAGACGGTTAGCCTCGGCAACAGCGATGTGCTCCTTGAGCACGTCAACCACGAACAGTGCGCTGGGAAGACGGTTCAGGTTCTTGATGGAACCCAGGTTCTTCTCCAACTTGGCGCGCTGGCGGCTGAGCTGCAGCTTCTCGCGCTTGGACATGTTGGCCATAGTGCCGTCGGTCTCCATCTTGTCGATGGTGTCCATCTTCTTCACAGCCTTGCGGATGGTGGTGAAGTTGGTCAGCATACCGCCGGGCCAACGCTCGATCACGTAGGGCATATCAACGCTCATGGCACGCTCGCGGGTCACGTCCTTGGCCTGCTTCTTGGTGGCAACAAACAGCACGCGCTTGCCGCTCTTGGCAATGTTCTTCAGGGCGTTTGCTGCCTCTTCCAGCTTAGCGCTGGTCTTGTATAAGTCGATGATGTGGATACCGTTACGCTCCATGAAGATGTAGGGCGCCATAGCGGGGTTCCATTTGCGTTTCAGGTGACCAAAGTGGCAAGTAGCCTCCAGCAGTTGGTCAAATTTAGGTGTCTGCATTGTTTTGTTTGTTTTTTAAAAATTGTTTACGTTCGACTAAATCAATCGCATAGTAGCCACCGCAGTTCCCAGTGTGAGTCTATGCGATTTGGATACTAAACTCTTCAATAAACCCGCCCCAGCACGTGAGGCCATGTTTATTATATAATGTAGAGCAAGCATCAGTCCACGCGGCGCGCGGACCGTCGTCATGCGGCGATTAACGCTTGCTGAACTGGAATCTCTTGCGGGCCTTGGGCTGACCGGGTTTCTTGCGCTCTACAGCACGCGGGTCGCGGGTCATGAAACCCTCCTTGCGCAGTGCGCTCTTGTCCTCGGGGTTGATCTTCACCAGGGCGCGGGCAATTGCCAGGCGCAGGGCCTCGGCCTGTCCCTTGTAACCACCACCAACGAGATTAACCTTGATATCATACTTCTCAGCAACATCCAGCGTGCTAAGCGGCTGCTTAACGATGTATTGCAGGATGGGGTTGGGGAAGTAGTCTGCCAACGGGCGCTTGTTCACTGTGATCTCGCCATTACCTTCCTTCACATATACGCGTGCGATAGCGGCTTTGCGGCGACCTACTGCATTAATCTGTTCCATGCTTCTTACTTGAGTTTGTTAATGTCAATAACTTTGGGTTGCTGAGCCTCGTGGGGATGCTCGGGACCATTGTAAACGTGAACGTTCTTCAACAGCTGGGCACCCAGACGGTTCTTGGGCAACATGCCCTTAATCACCTGCATGTACAGGGGGTGCATACCCTTGCGGAGGTCTTTCTTCTTCTCACTCTTGGCCTGAAGCTGAGCGGGGGTAGAGAAACGCTGTCCACCGGGATAGCCAGTGTAGCGAATGTACTGGTGCTCAGTCCACTTCTTGCCGGTCATCTTGCACTTGTCGGCATTGATGATGATTACATTGTCGCCACAGTCAACGTGGGGAGTGTAGTTGGGTTTGTACTTGCCGCGGAGCAACTTAGCCACCTTGGAGCACAAACGGCCAAGGATCTGGTCGGTAGCATCCACTACCACCCATTCCTTCTGAACGGTTTCGGCATTTGCCGAAATGGTCTTGTAACTTAAAGTATCCACTTTTAAAATCCTAATTAATAGTTAGTTAATTGCCCAAGCAACACCTTGCGGAACGGCCAAATCCCACACGGCATTGCCCTAACGGGCTCTTACTTTGGTAATAATCGGCGCGCAAAGGTACTGCTTTTCATTTTCATGGCCAAAATAATTTTTCCCTAACCACCTCAATCTGCCCAAAAACCACCTCAAATCATTAATATTTAACAAAGATTAACAACCAAAGGCAGCCTCTTCGCTCCTTTTTGGGGCTTTACACTGCAAATTTCCCTTTTTCTCACCCCCATGATGTGTGTTTTTTGCAAGGGTTTTGATAAGCGGCGATTATTACATTCTTTTGCGTGGTATTTATCATAATAAATAAGGTATGTAGAAACGCAAAGTTATTATCGATAGGAACAAGACCAATGTGTTTTGCCATAGTCATGCTCGTTGTCGTGGGACTTGACTTGGCTGGGCTGTTTCGGCTCATTTGGAACAGATGGACCGATGGCGAAAGTCTAACGAGCAGTGGCATGTTTCTTTTAGTATAAATGTTTTTGTATTGATTGCCATTGTCGTGCATGAGCTCATTCATGGCCTCACATGGGCGACATTCGCGCCCAGGGGGTTGCGCAGCATCAAGTTTGGCATCATGAAGAAATATTTGAACCCCTATTGCCATTGCAGCGACCCGCTGCCTCGCAATGGATACGTGCTGGGTTGCTTGATGCCCGGTATTGCCACGGGCTTGATTCCAGCCATTGTGGCTCTGGCTATTGGTTCTTTTTCGTGGCTCGTCTTTTCGATCATTATTATATCAATGGCAGCGGGCGACATCATGATCTTCCTATTGGCACTCAAGGAAGACCCTCGCTGCACCATCTACGACCACCCCACCGAGGCTGGATTCTATGTCAATGACCAAGAGGAGTTGTAAACCCCGCTTCCACCTCGCTAAGCGGCTGCAAACCTTTCACCGGGTTACAACCGCTGGGTATCATAAACAATCGGTTGGATTACCGCAATAGTAATCCAACCGATTAGACCTTTGAAAGACGGTGTCAATTTATCTTTTGGACTTAGCCACCAAGTAGTTGACGGGAACAAGCTTTCTTTTGGACAGTCATTATTTGTTAGGGATTCTGATAATCAAATTATTGATGGGACTGATAGGAGAACCCATCCTCGCAATATAGGCTTGGGCGGTTATGGTTTGGCCATACTCAGCCTTGATATATACCGTGACCTCTCCATCTCCCGTTCTGACGTTTTCGTCGGTCTCTAACATAACGAAACCATTACCCCGGGCAGTGATAATCACGTAGCCGTCTCCATATGGCCCAACATCCTCGGGATGCCACTCCCATTCAATCGTAGGAGCCTTGCAGTTTTCATCCTTTCCTTCGTTGTCGCCCTCATATTCGGGAACTTCGATATCCACCTCGGTAATGGGACTGACAGGAGAGCCCATTCTTGCAATATAGGCTTTAGCGTTTACGATTTGGCCAAACTCAGCCTTGACGTACATCGTGGCCTCTTTATCTCCCGAGATAATGCGTCCATCAGCCTCTAACATAACGAAACCATCACCCCGAGCTGTGATTTCCAGGAAGCCGTCGCCATAATCGCCAACATCACCAGGGTTCCACTCCCATTTGATTTCGGGTGCCTCATAGTTTCCTTCCCCACCATCGATGTCGTCATAGTCGGGAACTTTGATGGTTATCTCAGTGATGTCACTGATAGGAGAACCAGCTCTCGCAATATAGGCTTGAACAGTTACAGTTTGGCCATACTCAGCCTTCATGTTCAACGTGGCCTCATCCATTCCCGTGCGAGTCCTTTCGTCGGCCTCTAACATGACGAAACCATCACCTCTGGCTGTGATGACCAGGAAGCCGTCACCATAAGGCCCCACATCACCAGGGTTCCACTCCCATTCAATTTCAGGAGCCTCACAGGTTCGTTCTCCTCCGCCTTCGAGCCAATCGCCGCCATTTTCAAAATCGTCACACATAATTCTTAATGTTTTTAGAGATTAATAATTGGTTCATCATCCTTCCTCAAGCTCTTATGGTTTTCATTTTGCGGAAGGATGGTAGTTTTAAGAAGTTTTAAGTTGCAAAGTAATACATTTTATCTGAAAAAAGCAATAATAATCGTGATTGTTTTTCATTTAGGGCAATGAGATGAATTATTACCGAGGCAGAGCCCCGGCCCATGGGACATGACGCGCGCGCTGCCGTGCAAGGCGGGGGTGCGGGCGGGGTGTCCTGTGGGCCGGGGCTCTGTCCTGGTGGTGATATTACTTCTCGACGCGGATGCGGGCGTCAACGGCGGTGACGTGGTCGGGACCGGCCAGCAGCGGGTTGATGTCCATCTCCTTAATCTCGGGAGCGTAGTGGAGCATGGTCGAGAGGCGGCAGATAATCTTCACATAAGTTGCCTCGTCGAGACCTTGCTTGCCACGGGTACCCTGGATGATCTTGTAACCCTTGAGGGAGCGCACCATGTGCTCGGCCTCGGGCTGCGACAGGGGTGCCAGACCGAACTGGACGTCCTTGAGCACCTCGACGAAGATGCCGCCGAGACCGCACAGCACGTTGTGGCCGAAGGTGGGCTCAAACTTGGCACCGATAAAGAGTTCGGTACCGCTGATCATCTTCTGAATCATCACGGCGGTGGCATCGGGAATCCTCATCATGCGGTCAAACTCGGCCTCGAGCTGGGCATCGTCCTTGACATTGAGCGTCACGCCGCCCACGTCGCTCTTGTGGACGGGACCGACAACCTTGACAACGATGGGATAGCCCATCTCGCGGGCTGCGGCAACGAGCTCGTCACGGTTGGCCGAAACCTTCTCAGGCACGACGGGGATAGCGGCAGCCTGCAACAGGGCACGCACGTCGTCTGGAGCGATGTAGCCGTCCTCCTTGATGCCGTCGATGATGGCACGCACGGCCTTGACGTCAACCTCGGGACAGAGGTTGTCGGCGGTAGCGGGCTTGGGCGTGTTGCTCACGCGGATAAGCGCCTCGGCCAGAGCCACCTCGTCGGCAAAGTTCACATGACCCTTGTCGATGAATTCCTTCACCTCGCGGCCTGCGATGTTCAAGCACGGCAGCACGGGGAAGATGGGTTTCTTGCAGGTGAGCATCTTCTCATGCAGCACGGCGTAGGCGTCGTCGCAGGGCACCAGTCCCGGAGTACCGAAGATGACCACGATAGCGTCCACGTTGTCGTAGCGCTTCTCGCAGAAGTCGATGCAGATACCCAGATGCTCGGGAGTTCCCGTAGCCAGGAAGTCGATGGGGTTGGCCACCGATGAGCCGGGATAGAGCTGTGCCTTGAGTTCCTCGCCTATCTTGGCATCAAGCAGAGGCACATTCATGCCGCCCTTGGAGAGGGCATCGGTCAGCATCACGCCAGGTCCGCCAGCGTGGGTGACGATGGCCACGTTCTTGCCGGTCATCTCGGGCAGGGTGAGCACGCAGCCGATGGTGGTCAACTGGTCGCGCGAGTAGCAGCGCACGATGCCAGCCTTACGGAACAGGGCGTCAACGGCGGTATCACTCGATGCGATGGCGCCGGTGTGGCTCGATGCGGCACGGCTACCGCTCTCGCTCGAACCCGACTTGACGGCGGCGATGCGGCAACCCTTGCTGATGAGCGAGCGGGCATGCTTGAGCAGACGCTCGGGGTGAGAGATATTCTCGATATAGAGCAGCTTAACCTTAGAGTCACGCTCGGGGTCAAAGTGCTCGTCCATGTATTCCAGCACGTCCTCGATACCAATCTGCTTGCCGTTACCGATAGACCAAACGCTGTTGAATTGCAAGCCCTTGCTCACGCCCGAGTCGATAATGAACACGGCGGTAGCGCCCGAGCCGCTGATGAAGTCGGCACCCTTGGGGCTGAGTGCGGGAATGGGCAACGTGAACACGCTGTGGTGGTTGGTGGTCAACAGTCCAATGCAGTTGGGGCCAATCAGAGCCGCGCCATACTTCTCGCAGGTGTCCAGGATGTGCTGCTCGAGCAAGGCACCCTCGTGGGTCTCCTCGCCAAAGCCCGCGCTAATAATAATGAACGCGCGAACGCCCTTGTGCTCGGTCAGGTAGTCAACATATTCGGGGCAATACTTGGCAGCCACCACCAGGATGGCCAGGTCAGCATTGGGCAGGTCCTTCATGTCGTGATGGGCCTGGATGCCTTGCACCACGTCCTCCTTGGGGTTGAGGACATAAAGTTCGCCTTTGAAGCCGCCCTGCTTGAGGTTACGCACGATAGCGCCACCAGGCTTCTGCTCGTTGTTGCTGCCGCCGATGACGACAATACTCTTGGGATTCAGTAATTGCTGGTTAATCATTGTTCTTTTTTGTTTTATGTCGAGACGCAAAATCTTGCGCCTCAATAGGTTGGTTTATGTTCACTCTAATTCGGCCGCAAAGGTACACAAAAATATCGAGAAACAACCCTTCACGTCACAATATTTAAAAAGAGACACCAACCCATCACCAGCCCATCATCATGCCACCCGAAGTCCCACAAAATCCCTGCTGAAAACCATCCATCAGGCCAAAGTGTAAAAAAATTAGACGCTATTGTGTAAAAAAAATGGACAATCAATAAATAAATGCATTATTACTGTTGTTTATCAAATTGGAGCCTTCTATTTTTGCAATGTAAACAGGTGACATTTCAGATCGTCATTTGAGTCACCCATCGAGTGTAATCAATCAGTCAAACCACTAATAATCGAAAATCATGGCAAAGAAACTATTAATGGCAGTGCTTGCGCTTATGGCAATGACCATGCAAGCCAAGGTGAACGTTGAAGTATCTGAGACGGTCGAACTGCTGAGTGCCCTGTCACGCACGGCCGGATATCCAGAGTACAACATGAATATGGGAGGCAAGTACGCACAGGACCTCGACAGCTGGTTTGCCCCGTTCAAGGACCACCCCATCATCAACTATTACCAGGGGCTGAGGGAAAACTTCGGCATCGCCTACAATGCCCCGATGGACCTCGCCGTCAACCTCGTCATCGATGGCGGCCGCTTGAAATTTGTTGGCGACAAGAGTTGCATGGATGACCGTTGGGTCCCTGTTGACATTGACGGTCTTGTGGACCAGCTCAACCAGTTCTACACCGACACCCGCTTCCACGAATTCTACCAGCAGCACCAGGACTTCTATCAAGACATCCTGCGTCAATACGAGGCCAACGTGATGCAGTATTTCAACCAGGACTGGTATCCGCGTTTCTACGGGACCGAGCCCGGGGAAGTGTTCCGCCTCATCCTCGGCTTTGTCAACGGTGGGAATAACTATGCAGCACAACGTCAATTTCCTGGACAGCCCAAGGAGAATTTCTCGATTTGCGGCTACTGGACCCACCCGCAGATGGGTTCGGTCCTCGACCCCGGTAACGCTAAAAAATATGCTGCTCCAACGCTCATCCACGAGTTCAACCACTCCTTTGTGAACGACCTGCAGGAGATTGACAAAAATGCCAAGCTGCTGGGCGACATCCCTAATCAACTGCTCAATCAGAATTACAACATCATGGAGCAACAGGCCTACCCCGACGGCAAGACCGTCTTCAACGAGAGCGTCGTGCGCGCTGCCACCATCCTCTACATGATGGAGAACGGCTACTCTCCCGAAGAGGTAAGTTATGAGCTGAACGATCAGTTGAGCTGTGGTTTCTCGTGGATGCCCGAGCTGGTTACCGCGCTGCGCGACTATAACACCCATCGCAACAAATACCCCACCCTCAACGACTTCTACCCCCAGATTGCCAAGGTCTTGCGCCAATACCTCGACACACAGCAAAAGAGGTTGGCTAAGCCTTTTGCCCTGAGCAAATCGCTCAAGAAGACCGACATGAACACCGCATCATTTACCTCAGAGGTCATGGAGAGTGCCGAACTGCTGGGCATCCTGTGCCGTATCGCCGGCTATGAGGAATATTGTGAAGACAACACCAGTTCCTATTCCAAGGACATCGACCAATGGTTCGCCTCCTTCGGGCAGCACCCCGCCGTCGAGTATTGCCAGAAGCTGCGCAGTCAGCGCCAAATCGCTTATGATGCGCCCATGAGCCTGGCCATGCGCCTCGTTATCGAGAACGGCAAGGTCGTGAAGCTCCAGGAAGAAGACGGTGATACCGGCTTGGACGACCGTTGGAACAGCGTGAACATGCAGGAATTCCTGGCACTGCTCAACCAGTTCTATGCCGATACCCGCTTCCACGACTTCTTCCAGCAGCACCAGTCACTTTATAGCGATCAGCTTAAGGTATTCAACGACAAGGTGATGCCCCACGTTCATCCCGAATGGTTCACTAACTTTATTGGCAGCGACATCAACACCCGCTACAAAATTGTCGTCTGCTTTGCCAACGGCATGAGCAGTTATGGAGCATCACGCCACCTGAAGGGCCACCCCTGGGACCAAATCAACGTTATCGGGCAAAGCACCGTTAGTGCAGCTGAGAAAAGTCCTAAAGAGATCGCTGATTACCTCGTTGATATGTTCGTTCAGTTCTCGCATCACCCCCTGTTCGACACCGAGAGCTTTACCAGCGAGATGAACCAACTGGCAGACCAATTGTATGAAATGAATCTGAACCAGATGCAGATGAACCGAATTCAAGATGGCAAGTCGGCTATAGCAAAAAGTATCGCTGCGGCTGCCAACTTCATCTACAAGATGGAAAATGGCGGAAATGCCGAGCAGATGACTCAACAATTGAACAACTATTCCACGGTTTTCTCTTGGATGCCTGAACTCCTCACCGCCATTGGCGACTATAGCAACAAGCGCAACAAGTATCAGTCCCTCAGCGATTTTTACCCTCAAATCGCCAAGGTCTTGAGCCAGCACCTCCGTGACGAGCAGAAACGCCTCGACAAGGCCCTAAAATAAACATTCCACCCAACTATTTTTCAACACAAGGGGGCAGCCAGCGCTGCCTCCTTTTCTTATTATATTGGTCAAAAATCCTTAAAAAATTTGTGGGGTGCATTTATTATGTGTAACTTTGTCACTTCAAAGTACTTCTAATACATTTTAAGAGACAGATCATACTAGTTAAACCTTATAATAATGAGAAAGTTACTCTTAGGTGATGAGGCTATCGCCCAGGGCGCGCTTGACGCGGGTCTGAGTGGCGTGTATGCCTATCCAGGTACTCCCTCGACCGAAATCACGGAGTACATTCAGAATTCCAAGTTAGCGGTGGAACGCAACGTTCATCGCCGCTGGTGTACCAACGAAAAGACGGCTATGGAGGCTGCCCTGGGCATGTCCTTCATGGGCAAGCGTGCGCTCGTCTGCATGAAGCATGTGGGCCTGAACGTGTGCGCCGACCCGTTCGTTAACTCGGGCATGACGGGTGTGAACGGCGGTCTGGTGGTCCTCGTGGCCGACGACCCCTCGATGCACTCCTCACAGGACGAGCAGGATAGCCGCTTCTATGGCAAGTTCGCGATGATTCCCACGCTGGAGCCCAGCACACAGCAGGAGGCCTACGACATGATGGAGAAGGCCTACGAGCTGAGTGAGGAGGTTTGCCTCCCCGTGCTCATGCGCGTGACCACCCGCATGGCCCACAGCCGAGCCGTGGTCGAGGTGAAAGAGACGCCGCGTGCCGAGAACGAATTGAACTATGACGCCAAGGCCAGCCACTGGGTATTGCTCCCCGGCAACGCCATCAAGCGCAACATCACTGTCACGGGCCAGCAGGCCGACCTCGAGGAGCGTGCCGTCAAGAGCGAGTACAACAAGTACATCGACGGTGCCGACCACTCGCTGGGTATCATCGCCACGGGTATTGCCTATAACTACCTGATGGAGTGCTACCCCGACGGTTGCCCCTATCCCGTGCTCAAGATCAGCCAGTATCCCATGCCCAAGGAGCTCATCCGCCGCATGACCGCCGACTGTGACGCCGTGCTCATCGCCGAGGAAGGCCAGCCCTTCGTCGAGGACCTGGTGCGTGGCGTGATGCCCGGCAATGCCGTCATCAAGGGCCGCCTCACCGGCGAGTTGCCCCGCACGGGCGAGCTGAGCCCCGACACCCTGAAGATGGCTCTGGGTCTGCCCGTGAGCGAGGGTTATCCCAACAGCGAGAATGTCGCCCCGCGTCCCCCCGCACTGTGCCAGGGCTGCGGCCACCGCGACGTTTACACCGCCCTGAACGAGGTGCTGAAGGAGTATCCCAATGCCCGCGTGTTTGGCGACATCGGTTGCTACACCCTGGGCTTCATGCCCCCGTTCAAGGCCATCCACTCGTGTGTTGACATGGGTGCCAGCATCACCATGGCCAAGGGCGCTGCCGATGCCGGCCAGTGGCCCGCCGTTGCCATCATCGGTGACTCCACCTTTACCCACTCGGGTATGACAGGTCTGCTCGACGCCATCAACGAGAATGCCAACATCACCGTCATCATCAGCGACAACCTCACCACCGGTATGACGGGTGGTCAGGACTCGGCAGGCACCAACAAGTTTGAGGCAATCTGCCGTGGTTTGGGTATGACCGACGAGCACCTCAAGGTGGTTGTCCCCCTGCCCAAGAACATGCCCGAGATCACGCAAGTGATGCGTGACGAGATCAACTACCGCGGCACCAGCGTGATCATCCCGCGCCGCGAGTGCATGCAAACATTACAACGTCATCTCAAACAAAAGAAAGCACAGGAGGCAAAGCAATGAAAACCGATATCATCCTTTGTGGCGTGGGAGGACAAGGCATCCTCTCGATTGCTACCGTGATTGGCGAAGCAGCCATGCACGAGAACCTTTATATCAAGCAGGCCGAGGTGCACGGCATGTCGCAGCGTGGCGGTGACGTGCAGTCCAACCTGCGCATCAGCAGCAACCCCATCCACAGCGACCTGATTGCCAAAGGCTCGGCCGACGTCATCATCTCGATGGAGCCGATGGAGGCCCTGCGCTACCTGCCTTTCCTGAGCAAGGAGGGCTGGATCATCACCTCGAGCAAGCCCTTTGTCAACATCACCAACTATCCCGAGTTAGAGACCGTGATGGCCGACCTCGCCAAGGTGAAGAACGTCATCACCCTCGACATCGAGCAACTGGCTAAGGACAACGATATTCCCCGCTCGGCCAACGTCATCCTGCTGGGTGCTGCCCAGAAGGCCCTCGGCATCGAGTACGACAAGCTGGAGAACGCTATCCGCCGCGTCTTTGGCCGCAAGGGCGACGCCGTGGTTGACGCTAACCTCAAGGCCCTCGCCATCGGAAAGGAGGCCCAGCGATGAAACCCACACCCATTAGCCGCGAGATCATCGACCGCGCGATTGACGAGTATGGCATCATCGACTATGCCAACGCCACCATCCGTGAGGTGAAAGCCATCGCCGAGCGCGCCGAGCGCGAGTCGGGACAGGAGTTCATCAAGATGGAAATGGGTATCCCCGGACTGCCCGCTGCCAAGATCGGTGTTGAGGCACAAATCAAGGCTCTGCAGAACGGTTGCGCCCGCCTCTACCCCGCCCTGCCCGGCGAGAAGATGATTAAGGATGCTACGTCACGCTTCATCAAGGCGTTTATCGACATTGACATCCCCGCCGAGTGCTGCATCCCCACCGTGGGCTCGATGCAGGGCACCTTTGCCTCGCTGCTCACCATCACCCAGAGCAACAAGAAGAAGAACAAGGCCCTCTTTATCGACCCCGGTTTCCCCGTGCAGAAGCTGCAGTTGGAAATCCAGGATGTCCCCTACGAGACCTTCGACATCTACGAGTTCCGCGGCAAGAAGCTGCGGGCCAAACTCGAGGAATACATGTCCAAGGGCGACGTTTGCTGCTTGATTTACAGCAACCCCAACAACCCTGCCTGGATTTGCCTCACCGACGAGGAGTTGAAGGACATCGGCGAGCTGGCTACCAAATATGACGTCATCGTGCTTGAGGACCTGGCTTACTTCGCCATGGACTTCCGCCTGGACATCAGCAAGCCCTTTGAGCCGCCCTTCCAGCCCAGCGTGGCAAAATATACCGACAACTACATCATGCACATCAGTGGCAGCAAGGCATTCTCCTATGCCGGCGAGCGCATCGCAATGACCTGCATCAGCCCCGCCATCTTCAACCGCCACTATCCTGACCTGTCGGCCCGCTACGACGGACTGCCCTTCGGCAAGGTGTTCATCACCCGCACGCTCTATGCCCTGTCATCGGGCACGAGCCACAGCGCCCAGTATGCGCTTGCCGCTATCATGGACGCTGCCAGCAACGGCGAGTACCACTTCCGTGACGACGTCATCGTCTATGGCGAGCGCGCCCACAAGTTGAAGGAGATCTTCACCCGCCACGGCTTCCGCATCGTCTATGGCATGGACGGCGACCAGCCCATTGCCGACGGCTTCTACTTCACCATCGGCTACGGCAACATGACCAGCGGTCAGTTGGCACGCGAACTGATGTACTACGGCGTGAGCGCCATCTGCCTGGCCACCACCGGCTCCTGGCAGGAAGGTCTGCGCGTGTGCACCTCGTTCATCCAGGACCACCAGTACGACATCCTCGATGAGCGCATGGCCATCTTCGCCGAGAACAACCCTATTGAATAAATTAGGAATTAGGAATTAGAAGTTAGAAGTTAGAAGTTAGGAGTTAGGAGTTAGGAGTTGGCATCCGCCTTCTAAAGCCTAAAGCCTAAAGCCTAACACCTAAAGCCTAAAACCTAAGATGAATTGTTAAGAAACTGTATTTTATCAAATACACGCACATTCCATGCGGGAGACGCCACAACGCCTCCCGCATTCTTTATCTGCCATGTTACAACATACACTAAATAGGGCCTGCTACGACGAGCCCCACGCTAAGATGCGAAAACAATTCATGGGACACGAATGGCCATGAATCTCCACGAATTTTCATCAATTTATTTATGACCCATTCATGGACATTTATGGGCATTCATGTTTTTATGTGCGATGGCAATCATTAATAGGACACGAATGGACACGAATGGCCATGAATTTCCACGAATCTTCATCAATTTATTCATGACCCATTCATGGACATTTATGGGCATTCATGTAAAAAAACTATTTGATGGCGGATGCTATTGCCCCCATTGTCTTCCTTTTATAAATAATTGTGGGTGGATTAGAACTCGAAGCCGAGGTTGACGTAGAGATAGACTTGCTTGGTGAGGTCGCTCCAGCCGAGGGAACCACCAAGGGGGCCGAACATGCTGTTGTAGGCGTAGGCAATTTGGGCGCCCCAGATGGGTTTGTGCTTGAAGATGCCGTCCAGTTCATCGTTATGCATGGCGGCATGGCCCTTAATCATCATGTAGTGCTCCTTGTACAGGCGCTGCTGCACTTTGAGGCCTGCAATCAGCACTTTGCTGTCCATGAGATGGCAGTGGCCGTAGCCAGAGAAGGGCAGCTGCTGGGCATAATAGATGCCGCTGCGGTTGCCGCCCATCATGTTCATGGCGGTGGCGGGCACATCTTCGCCAAACATCAGTCGTCCATAGACCATGGGCTGCACATGCGTCGTGCCGCTCAACGGAAATGTCACACGCCAGTTGGCTGCCACCTCGCTGAAGCCAGCATGGCCTTTCCACTGGGCGAAGTTGTCGGTGTAGTAGGCATACTGTGCCTCGGCACGCATGCCATGTCGGGTGAAGTACCAGTTGTCCTCGGTGTTGTAGCGCGCGCTGGCGTGGTAGTTAAAGTAGTGCTCAAAATCCGGGAAATGGTATTCAAAATCATTGAAATACCCAATGCTGTACTGGCTTGACAATATATCATAATGGTGGTAGTGTTCCCATGAGAGACCCAGGTCGAAGTTGAAGTTGAGCGCATCGAGCGAGATGAGGGTGGCATTGGCTTTCTGATAAATGAATTTTATGTCCTCAGAACGATGCTTGCCCATATACAGGTCAATGTCCTCATGCCATATTTCATAGGATAGACCAATCTTGCAGTGCTGCTTGGGCATCATGTTCCAAGCCAGGCGGGCCATTGTGCGTCGGCCCAACCTGAGGGTAAGGTCCAGCGTCTTATTAAGTTTGTTGCCGAAGTAGTAGGTGGCACCAAGCTGGGCGGCAACCAGTTCCTCGTTGTCATAGCGCAAGCCCACACTTGCCTTGATAGAGTTCTTGGCATTGGCCTCGCTCACAAGCTTGTTGGCCTGAGTGTTGTCGATGTCGCTCAGGCTGATGATGCTGTAGTTGGGCTTGTAGTCGGCAGGGACACCCACCTTTTCCTTCAGCATCATGATGGAGTCCATCTTTGCCCTTGCCGCCTCCTCGCCGCGCTTGATGAGTTCCTTGATGGCCGAGCGGTAGAAATGGGCCGCCGAATAGCCCCTTACCGGGACGCGGATGATGAGGTCGCAATACTTGTCGTTCTCATCGCTGCGGTTGTGGATGTCGGCTCCCACCGAGCGTTCCAGGATATCGGAAGTGGAGTAGTATTTATCGTTCAGCCCCAATTCGGTCCTGACGCCAATAACGATGTCGGCACCCATTTTGCGCGCCAAGTCGGCCGGGAAGTTGTTTTTCGTTCCACCGTCAACCAGAATCATGGAGTCCATCCTCACGGGGGCAAAGACGCCGGGCACCGCCATACTGGCACGAATCGACCTGGGCAGCGAGCCGTGGTCAAGCACCACCTCGCTGTCGGTTTTCAGGTTCGTGGCGATGCAGCCAAAGGGGCGTGGCAGCGCCTTGAAGTCGATATCCTCGGGCTGGCGCAAGTAGTGGCGCAGGGTCTTCTCGACGTTGGTGCCACGGATGAAGCCGCCCGCCAGCGTGTCCTGGCTGCTATCCAGGAACAGGCGGTAGTCAAACAGGTAGATATTGTTTTTCTCGCGTTCGTCGAGCGTCTGATTCCTCAACGACAGGCGGTCGCGCAGGATGTCGCCCCAGTCCATACTGTTGACGATGGTCTCGATATCCTCGGCATCATAGCCCACGGCATACATGCCGCCGATAATGCTGCCCATCGACGTGCCTGTGACCATGTCGATGGGAATGCCGGCCTCTTCCAGCACCTTGAGAGCACCGATGTGAATAGTGCCCATGGCACCGCCACCGCACAGGACGACGGCCACTTTCTTACGGTTTTTATATTCGGGCTGGGCGACGGCTTGTGCCATCATGCCGACAACAGCCAGCGACAGGATGAGAGATGTAATGATTCTTTTCATTGCGCAATTCTTTATAATACAGCGCAAAAATAGCCATTTTTGAGAAATCCCACTGTTAACCATCATAGAAAACCGCATTTTTCCCTCAAAACACGCAGTTAGGCACGAGATGAATAGTTTTTTATCGGTTTGTTATTGCCAGTTGGAAAATTTGTTGTAATTTTGCCGCGCTTTTTTGAAGTTTCCATAAACTTAACTGCAATTCGGCAATTCGGGCAAGCCCGTTTTGTACTGGTTTTTCAGTGTGATGGGAGATTAAAGGAAGCGTTTTTACGAACCAATTACTTTAATTTTGAGTAACACAACCAATTAAAAAATGAAGACTTATCAATTGAACGCAGAGGCACGTACTGACCTCGGCAAGAAGGCCGCTAAGGCGCTCCGCAAGGAGAACAAGATCCCCGTTGTCCTGAACGGTGGTAAGCTCGTCGAGCTTGACAAGGATGGTAACTACAGCGGCAAGTTGCTGGCTGGTGAGAAGGTGGTTCCCGTAGGCCGTGACGGCAAGGGCATCATCACCACCGACCTGGTAGTGAACTTCGCTGACGTTCGCAAGCTGATCTACAGCACCGACGTTTGCGTTATCGACCTGACCTATGACGGACAGACCCGCAAGGCCGTCCTGAAGGACCTCCAGTTCCACCCCGTTAGCGACGCCGTTCTCCACATCGACCTCCTGGAGGTTAGCGAGGACAAGCCCGTCGTTGTTGAGATTCCCGTGCACCTCGAGGGTCACGCTGTCGGTGTTAAGGCCGGTGGTAAGCTCTACCTGAGCATGAAGAAGGTGAAGGTTAAAGGTCTGTACAAGGACATTCCCGAGACCATCCTGCTCAACGTTGACAGCCTGGAGATTGGCAAGACCATCAAGGTTCGCGACTGCCAATTCGACAACTACGAGCTCGTTAACGCCAAGGATCTGGTTATCGCTGGTGTACGCGCCACCCGTAACAGTGCTGCTGCAGCTGCTACCGCCGACGGCGAGGGCGAAGCTGAGGGCGAGGCTCCTGCTGCCGAGTAACAATTACTTTGCCGCTGCGGCGTGACACGTCGCGCGACACAACCCACCCTACAACCCTATGAAGTATCTCATTGTCGGCTTGGGCAACATTGGTGCAGAGTACCAGGGAACCCGCCACAACATAGGATTCACAATATTGGATGCCCTTGCTGAGGCATCCAATATTGTTTTCTCGACAGGGCGCTACGGCGCTGTGGCCGAGATGAGACTGAAAAACCAGCAGCTCGTGCTGCTCAAGCCCTCGACCTATATGAACCTGAGCGGCGAGGCAGTGCGCTACTGGATGATTAAGGAGCACATCGACCTGGACCACCTGCTGGTCATCGTCGATGACATCGCGCTGCCTTTCGGCCAGATACGCATTCGTCCCAAGGGGGCCGACGGCGGTCACAACGGCCTGAAAAGCATCAACGACATGCTGCAGAGCCAGCAGTGGGCACGACTGCGGTTCGGCATCGGCAACGACTTCCCACCAGGGGCCCAAGTGGACTATGTGCTGGGCTACCCCACCCCCGAGGAACTCGCCGTGTTGCCCGAGCGCGCCAAGGTCGCCGTGGACGCCATCAAAGCCTTCTGCCTGTCGGGTGTGACCTTTGCGATGAACAATTATAATAATAAGTAGGTTTTAGGCTTTAGGTTTTAGGCTTTAGGTAGCATACGCCAACTCCTAACTCCTAACTCCTAACTTCTAACTCCTCATTTATAACTCCTAATTTCTAATTAATTAAAGAGCGATGAAGGAAGTGAGAATCGACAAGTGGCTGTGGGCGACGCGTGTGTTCAAGACGCGTACCATCGCCACCAACGCGTGCAAACTGGGCCGCGTGACCATCGGTGGCATGCCCGTCAAGCCGTCCCACGGTATCAAAGTGGGCGACCGTATCGACGTGCGCAAGCCCCCGGTGACCTACACCTTTGAAGTCATTGGGCTGCTCAACAACCGTGTGGGAGCCAAGTTGGTTCCGCAATACCTGAACAATGTCACCAGCCCCGACCAGTTGCGTCTGCTTGAGATGGTGAAAATCGACGGATTTGTTAATCGCCAGCGCGGATTAGGCCGCCCGACCAAGAAGGAGGGCCGCGAACTGCAGGACTTCACCGATGACGCGTTCTTCGGGTTTGATGACCCCACGCCGCTTGACGACGCCTTTGACTGGGACGAGGAGGACAACCCCCTGTGGACCCAGGAGGACGAGGAACGGCTGAACGAGGACATCGCCCGCCGCAAGGGCAAAAAAGAGTAACTTTTTTATTCCCACAACAAGGGGAGGCGACGGCAGAAGTCGATGAAACGGCAGTAGTTGCAGGCCTTGGATTTCTCGGGAGCCTGAATAAAGTCGCCCTCATAGAGCGTCTTGAGCGTCGCTCCCATCTGTTCAACAAATGCCCTCGCAACAGGGTTATCCATCGAAAACTCAAACTGCATTGGGGTGGCTCCACGGCCACCTTTTATTTTTACACCGCTATCCTTCATCGACGACAACTTGTAGATGACCGGCATGACTGTTTTCACCTCGGGATTCTCGGTCAAGTAAGCATAGCTGTACAGGAAGAGCTGCAGTATGGCCTTGCACCGCTTGGGCTTATTGTTGTCAAACAGGTCAGGCAGGCCATCTGACATCGCAAACGAGGTCTCATCCTTACCCGTCTTGTAATCCACAATGCGCACCGTCCCGTTAGCGAGGCGATCGATACGGTCGGGCTTATAGGTAAAGTTAAAGGTCTCTTCGGCCATCCTCAGGGCCTTGACATTGTGGGTTGATTCACATTCCAATACCGTAAAAGCGCCCTGGCGCTCAATCAGTTGAATATCGTAGTCGAGCACAAAGCACACGTAGCTGCTGATGGTCTCAATCAGCATCAACGCCTCACCCCTCAACGGTTGGGTGTCGCTCTCCAGTTCCTCGTCAGGCACATGCTGGTAATGCTTCTTGATGAAGCGCACGACGGTCTTCTCGAGCCTGTCACGCTTGAACGACTGGATATAAGCCTTGTCAACAAGTCCCTGACGCTGATGAACCGCCTCACAGTTATAGCACTCGCTCAAGGTGTCATGCACGATGTTGCCAAAGGTGCCATAGTCCATAAAATCGCCCACCTCATTGTCCTCGTTCAACCCTTGCACATAATGCAGGTAGAACATGAGCGGGCAGTTAATGAACTTGTTGATAGCGCTGGCCGACAAGAACTTGTCACCAGCGGCGGGTGAGCCGCCATAGCGCTCGCGCAGGTGGGACTCGACCGTGTTGGGAACCTGGATGGGAATCGTTGAGGACGTCTTCACCGCCGGTTCCAATTCGACATGCTTCAGGCACTTGCCATAGACCTTCTCGAGCTGGGTGATGAAGCGCGACGGCTCGCTGGAACCCATCTTCTGGGCACTGGAGTCGTAGATCAGCGTCACCTGACGTGAACGGTTGAGCAGGCGGTAGAAGTTAAAGGCGACAACCGCCTCTTGCTGTTCGATGGTGGACATGCCGTGAGCACGGCGCATATAGTTGGGGATGAATGAGTTGATGCTGCGTCGCCGCGGGAAGATGCGCTCGTTCATCGACAGAATGACCACATTGGCAAAATCCAGGTTGCGGGTCTCGAGCAGACCCATCACCTGAAGGCCCTGCAGGGGCTCACCCGTGAATGAAACGACAGCCGCCGATGACAAGCGGTCAATCAGGTAAAAGACCGTGCTGCGTTGCAGCGGCTGGCGGCACTCGGCAAGGGAGCGCTTGAGCTGGTGGAGGACATCCAGATACATGTGCAGAAAAGCCTGCTGCAAGGGCACCGGGACCCCATCAGCGGCTTGCTGCTCGTCATCTTCATCCACTTCGGCATCAGCCGGGTGCATCTTGTTGAGCAACAGAGTGCAGAAGGCCTGCAGGTGGTCAAGATAGTCGGTCTCGCCGCTGTTGCTGTCACTGTCCATTGCAGGAACGAAGAGGTCGCTGAAAGAGAGTTTCTCAAACTCCACGGCAGGCACACGGAAACGGTTGGTACGGGCCAGTTCGGAACTGAGCGCCAACACCTCGGCGGCAAAGTAGGTCTTCATCAACGGGTGGGAAAGGATATCGTTGACATCCTCGCGATAGTAGGTCCACCCTATCCGCTCCTTGCTCGCCTGGTGATGCAGGCGCGCGACGATGCGCATGAGAGAGACGATGCCCGAACTGCGCAAGGGGTAACCCAGCGTGACGTTGAGCAACGGCACATCATGAACCGAATGAAGCAGCGGTACCAGCAAGCCCTCGTCGGGGAGCACTACCGCCGTCTCGATGCCTGGTGTTGTGCCCGGCGCCCTCATGAGTGCCACCTCGTCAAATGCCACCTTTGCCTGCCCCACTGTCGAGGGTACCGACACCACTTTAATCTGCGGCCCTTCACCCTCGAGCGCTTCGACAGGCATCGCACCGAAACGCTTGCAATAGCCGTCGATGAGCAACGCTCCTGGATCGTGGGGAGCTTTGGCGAGCATAGCCTGCAAGCCCGCAGAATCCCACCAGAAGTCGGCTATGCCTTCACGCTTGAAGCGGTCAAACAGCTTGACCTCAGCAGCCGAGAGGACGCCGAAGCCCACAAACACCAGCTTGACATATCGAGAGGGGACGCCTTCCTGCTCGGCGACAAGGCGCAACTGCCTGCCAGGCGAAGTGATACCCTTGCTGGTAAGCACGTCGTGATAGCTATGGTAAATCGCCTCGAGCGCGTTCCACAAGTTCAGGAACTCACGCTTGACGCTATCGTCGTCTGCTGTGCTTGCTACCCGTGTCGGCTCTTTATCATACAGTCGCCACAGGTTCGCGTCGCCATCAGTGTCAAAGAAAGCCGTGCTCAGGCTCTCGCCAAAGATTTTCCTGAGTTTTTCCTTCACCTCGGGCGAGAGGTAATTGCTGCTCAAGTCGTGCAGGTCCTCAAGGTTTTGATAGATTTCGTGGGGGTCGGCAAGCGAGCGGTCAATATCGTTGAAGTCACTGATTATCAGCTGGGTCCAATAGATGAATTTATCAAATTCCTGAGCCTTGTCGCCCATGGCCTTGCAATAGGCGTCATAGAGGGCAAAGGTCATCTCGATGTCGGTAGCCACAACGGTGCCAGTCAGGTCGGCCACCAACTCGTTGATGGACGTGACACGAGGCAGCAGATGCGGCCTGGACGTGCGGTTGCGCCTGTCGGCAGCGACCAATTCCTGCTGCAAGTGGTGAGTGAAAAATTGGCCACTGCGGCGGTTGGGAAAGACAAAGCAGTAGTCCTCAAGGCGATTAGCCCCGAGGTAGTGACGGGCGACTTGCTGCAGAAATGGAGTCATAATGATAATAGGTTTTTTATTTCGCTATAGATACTATAAATTCTATAGATGCTATAGGAACTATAAAACTGCTTAACGTCTGATGAGTATAGAGAGTCGTATCGTGAGGTCGAACAGGACAATCTTGGCGTTGCCGTTACCGGCGATGTCGGCACCCGCACGCTCAAATTCGGCTACGATACCCTCGACATTGCGTTCATTGATAAACGGCGAGAATCGCGTGGAGAAAGCCTCTTCCTCGCGGGTGAGGTAGTTCAACTCAGGATTATGCAGATTATAAATGAAGTTCTCGCGCACCTGACGCACGGCATAAGCCAAAAAGCGGCGCGCCTTCTCGCGCTTCATGTCGGCGATGACCTCGCTCCAAGCCTTGAGTTTGACAAGGTCGTGCTGGTAAGAGAGGCGCATCAGCTCAATAAAGCGCTCACGAAACTCGTGGAACTCGCTACCCGTCTGCACCATGCGCTCGGCGACATTGACGTTGCCGTCGGCAGGCGCGGCTAGGGCCAGGGCATCCTGCATGTCCATGCCGTAGCTATCGGCCAGGTATTGTGCCACCAGGGCGGTGGAGGGCTTACGCAACTCGATGCGCTGGCATCGCGAGAAGATGGTCCCGAGGATGCCCTTCTCATTGTCACTCACGAGGATGAACTTGCAGTCGTCATAGGGTTCCTCGATGAGCTTCAACAGCTTGTTGGCGGCTTCTTCCTTCAGTTTCTCGGGGAGCCACAGGATGAGGACCTTGTACTTGGCGGTATAAGCGCTCAAGGTCATCTTGTGTATAATACTGTCGGCCTCGCGGACAAAAATCTGCGGCTGAGCGTTCTCGTTTTTCAAGAGGGCGAGCCATGTCTGGTAGTCCTCGACAGGATGCTTGGTGACAAATTCGCGCCACTCGTCGATGTAGTCGTCACAGATGCTGCCGGTACCCTTGCTGTCGGTAAACGGGAAGCTGTAGTGTGTGTCCACCTGGTTGAAGGACTGATGTTGGCGGCACATCGGGCACACCCCGCAGGAGTCGCCATCAGTGTGGTTCTTGCAGTGCAGGTACTGTGCCGCCGCCATAGCGATACTCAACTTGGGAACGCCAGGTTCGCCGTACAGCAGCAGGGCATGCGGCAGGCGGTCGGCGTCAATCATGCGCCGAATCTGCCCTATCGCCTGCTCGTTACCTAATACTTCGCTGAATTTCATAGTCTATCTGCTGTTGATCTATTTGGAAGTGTAAAGATACTGCTTTTTCTTGAAACCACACCGAAAAATCCCAGAATAATTCATCCCAACAACAGTCACAACAACGCCAAGAAGCAAAAAACACCGTTATCGTTGCCCGTTAACACTAAATTGTTTATCTTTGCCCTTCAAACCCGAATTACGCGCGATTAACGCACGTTTTACCATTAAGAATCTTAACTACAATGATAAATATCAGGAAACTTGAAGCGGAATTATGGGAATCGGCCGACCTGCTGCGTCAGGGCAGCAAGTTGACCAGCAGCCAGTATTGTATGCCGGTGTTGGCGCTACTGTTCCTGCGCTATGCCTACAGCCGCTATAAGATGGTCGAGGCCGAGATACTGCAGGGCCGTCCCATGCGCGGCGGGCGTGTGATGCCCGTCGAGCCGAGTGACTTTGCCGCCAAGAGTGCGCTCTACCTGCCCCGTGAGGCCCAATTCGACTATCTGGTCAACCTGCCCGATAACATCCTGGATGCCCACCTCAAGGGCAAGGACGGTAACGATATCAACTCGCTGGGCGAGGCGGTCAACAACGCCATGCAGCTCGTCGAGGACCAGAGCGAACAGTTGACGGGTGTGCTGCCCAAGACCTACACCATGTTTGCCGACGACCTGTTGCGGGAGCTGCTGCGCATCTTTAACAACAAGACCATCGATGAGGTGGGCGGCGACATCATTGGGCGCATCTACGAGTACTTCCTCTCCAAGTTTGCCAAGGCCGTCGCCAGCGACGATGGCGTCTTCTTCACGCCCAAGTCTCTGGTAAAAATGCTCGTCAATGTGCTAGAGCCCAAGCAGGGCGTTATGCTTGACCCCGCTTGCGGCAGCGGCGGCATGTTTGTCCAGACGGGCGACTTCGTCAACGCCGCGGGCATGAACGCCAACAGCCAGATGACCTTCTACGGCCAGGAGAAAGTGGAGTACAATGCCCAGTTGTGCTTGATGAACATGGCGGTGCATGGTCTGAACGGCCGCATCATCTCGGGCGACGAGGCCAACACCTTCTACCACGATGCCCACAACCTGGCGGGCAAGTGCGACTATGTGATGGCCAATCCGCCCTTCAATGTCGATAAGGTGAAGGCCGAATCCACCTTTGCTGCCGGGCGTCTGCCCTTCGGCCTGCCGGGCGTCAATGCCAAGAAGAAAGAGGTGAGCAATGCCAATTACCTGTGGATAAGCTATTTCTATGCCTACCTCAACAACCACGGCCGTGCGGGTTTTGTGATGGCCAGTTCGGCGACCGACAGCGCCAACAAAGACCGTGACATCCGCGAGCAGCTCGTGCGCACGGGCGATGTGGACGTGATGATGAGTGTAGGTAACAACTTTTTCTATACGCTCTCGCTGCCGTGTTCACTGTGGTTCTTTGACCGCGCCAAGCGTCCCGAGAACCGTGACAAGGTGCTCTTTATCGACGCCCGCAACTACTACACCGTTGTGGACCGCACCCTCAACGAGTGGAGCGAATGGCAACTGCGCAACCTCCAGGCTATCGTCCACCTCTACCGTGGCGAGACCGAAAAATACCGCCAGCTGCTGCAGGACTACAAGGCAGCGTTGGGCGACACGACCGTCGCCACTGCCCAGGAAGCCATCGACCGCCAAAAGACCGAGGCCAAGCAACTCATCGCCGATGCTCCCCGCAAGGACAAAAAGCGTACCGAGGCCGAGATGAATGCCCGGTTGGCTGCACTCGAGGACACCCTCGAGACCGCCCGCCAGCATGAGTGGCTTGTCGAGAAATTCGGCGAAGGCGAGTACCAGGACGTGCTGGGCCTCTGCAAGGTCGCCACCATCCAGGAAATCGAGGAGAAGAACTACTCGCTCACCCCTGGCGCCTACGTCGGCGTTGCCGAACAGGAAGACGACGGCGTGGACTTCCACGAGCGCATGACCGAGATTCACGACGAACTCGCCCGCCTCAACACCGAGGCCAACGCCCTGATGACCGACATCCTTAAATCATGGGAGGACCTGAAATGAACAAGATAGAGACATCAAATGAATTTTTGCCTTCGATGGAATCACTCTATCAAGATGCAAGGCAGATTATTGAAAATGCGCGCAACAATGCTGTGCGTAGTGTGGACTTCTGTCGCGTACAGATGTATTGGAACTTAGGCCGACGCATCTTTGAAGAGGAACAAGGTGGCAAAGAACGTGCAGACTATGGAACTCGCCTCATCCGTTCATTAGCTGAACGCCTGGAGCCAGAATATGGCAGCGGGTTTGGCATCCGCCAATTAGAGACATGCCGCCAGTTTTACCGCATCTACCCAATTGCGCACACACTGCGTGCGCAATTAAACTGGTCGCAGTACAAGATGCTCATTTCCATTCCAGATTCAGATAAACGCGAGTATTATGAGTTGGAAGCCGCCAACAATGCATGGACAGCGCGAGAAACTAAGCGGCAAATTAACTCGATGCTTTACGAACGGTTGTTACTGAGTAACGATAAGGAGAGTGTGCTGGCTGTTGCCCGTAATCAACGGATGCCCGAATCACCAACCGAAATCATCAAGGATCCGATGGTGCTCGAGTTTTTAGGTTTGCACCGGGAGTCAAGTTACTATGAGAAGGATTTAGAAGGTGCTATCATTTCGCACCTGACTGAATTTCTTCTCGAAATGGGCAAGGGCTTTTCATTTGTGGCTAGGCAAAAGCGCATTTTGCTTGAGGATGACGAGTTTTTTGCCGACCTGGTCTTTTATAACCGTCTGCTCCGCTGTTTTGTGGTCATAGAATTGAAAACCGGAGAACTGACGCATCAGGACTTGGGGCAGTTGCAGATGTATGTCAACTACTATGACCGCCAAGAAAAGACGCCAGACGAGAATCCGACAATAGGAATCCTGCTTTGTACAGCCAAGAACGATACAGTGGTCAGGATGACCCTGCCCGAGGACAACAAAACGATTCTCGCCAGCGAGTATCAGTTGTATCTGCCAACAACCGAGCAACTGGTCAAGGAAATTGACAGTGTGAAAAAACTGGCCCAGTTGTGGACGGAAGAAATAAAGTAGCATGAGGAGGACCTGAAATGAGGAAAATCTCGATACGCTTCTATAACGACCGCGAGGTGCGGGCCGTATGGGACGACCAACAGAGCAAGTGGTGGTTCTCGGTGCTCGACGTTGTTGGGGCCATCAACGGGCAGGACGACTACACGCGCACGCGCAACTACTGGAAGTACCTCAAAACCAAGTTGCGCAAGCAGGGTAGTGAAGTGGTTAGTGTCACTAACCAGTTGAAACTCCTTGCTCCTGACGGCAAACATCGATTGACCGATGTGCTCGACTACGACGGCGTGCTCCTGCTGGCCAAGAACATCCCCAACACCAATGCCGCCCACTTTGTGCACTGGTTTGCCAGCGACAGCGATTCCATCGACGGCAAGAGCCGCGACAAGGCCTATACCCTGTGGGAGAGTGGCCTCATGGACAGCATCGAGGTGGGCACCACGCGGGGCCTGCAGCAGATTCACGGCTACCTGTTCGGCGGCCTGTATGACTTTGCCGGGCAAATCCGCAATGTGACGATCTCTAAGGGCGGTTTCACTTTTTGCCGCGCACAGTACCTGCCTCAGTCACTCCGCGAGATTGACCGCATGCCCGACGACACCTTCGACGAGATTGTGGCCAAATATGTCGAGATGAACGTGGCTCACCCCTTCATGGAGGGCAACGGACGCAGCACCCGCCTGTGGCTCGACCTGCTGCTCAAGCACCGCCTCGGCCGTTGTGTGGACTGGAGCCAAATCCCCAAGCGCGACTACCTCGCCGCCATGGTGCTGAGCGCCACCGACCCCGCCATGCTGCACCGTCTGCTGCAAGGAGCCCTCACCGACAAAATCAACGACCGCGAGACCTTTATGAAGGGCATCGACTACTCCTACTACTACGAGCAAGAAGACGCCCCAGAGCCCAACAGAAAGGAGGACAACGCATGAGTTACCCAAGAAATAAACTAGGTGATTACATTGAGGTCCTTTCTGGTTTCGCATTTAAATCAAAGGATTTCTCAGATTCTGGCGTGCCGGTAATAAAAATCAAAAATATCAGTCCTCCTGTGGTTACATTAGAGGATGTATCCTATGTCCCCGAATCTATCGCGTTTCAGAATGCCAGATATATTTTGAAAAAGGGAGATGTTTTGATAGCCCTAACTGGTTCTCACATTAATCAAATCGCTTCAGTTGTTGGAAGAGTGGGCAGAGTCCGTTACGATGAGACATCAGTGCTTAATCAACGAGTCGGTAAAATCATTAATAAAGATGATCGGGTTTCAAATCTTGATTTCATTTATTATTATCTTTCTCAGTTTGATGTAAAAGTAGAACTTGCCCAAAAAGCTGGAGGTGCAGCAAATCAAGCAAACATTAGTCCTTCTGATATTAAAGATTTACATTTCCCGTGCCCTCCGATTGAGATTCAGAACAAAATCGCGGAGGTGCTCTCCCGCTACGACGCCCTGATAGAAAACTACCAGCGCCAAATCAAGTTGCTCGAAGAAGCCGCACAACGACTCTACAAAGAATGGTTCGTTGACCTACGCTTCCCCGGACACCAATCCACCCCAATCATCAACAACCTTCCCCAAGGATGGGTAGAACAATCAATTACGAATAGCGATTATTTTAATTTTGCAAAGTGTCGAATCACTCCTTTTGATGGTGTAATGTCATATTATGCTACAGCTGATGTGGAAAATACTTATTTTGCAAATAAAGGAACGCTAATTGAATATGAGAACAAACCCTCAAGAGCGCAAATTCAACCATCTAAGCATAGTGTTTGGTTTGCGAGAATGAGTCAAACGTATAAAATTATCGGATTTAGCGAGAGTAATGAGAGGCGAAGAAAAAATGCGATTTTGTCGTCTGGATTTGCTGGATTTGAATGTGAAGCATCAATCTTTGCATATCTCTATTGCTTGATATCGTCAGAGTGGTTTAATAGCCAAAAAGACATATTTGCTACTGGGGCAACTCAGGTTTCTTTAACGAACGAAGGCCTTAGCATGATTAAATTCAAATGCCCAGAGAGAAGACTTGTCCTTGCTTTTTCAGAAAAAGTTAATAACATGATTGAAGAAATCTTCTCATTAAGAGAAAATTGTGTATTACTCAGCGAGGCCCGAGACCGTCTCCTGCCCAAACTGATGAACGCCGAAATAGAAGTTTAACCAAATAAAACCAAATAGATATGTCCTATCAAGATACATCCTTATGGAAAAGAACATTAGGCAAAGAAGATCCCAATGTTGAGCCTCTTAGAAATAGCTTTTTAAGAGCTCGAGAGCATGCAGAGTTCCTTCTAGGCAAGATTCGCAAAGATTTTCCAAATCTCACGGTTCATGATATCACGCATGTTGATTCACTTTGGAATGTTGCAGACACCATAATTGGGAATGATTATCCCATCAATCCTCTTGAGGGCTATGTCTTGGGTATAGCATTCTTAATACACGATGCCACTTTATCTTACGAAACATTTGGTGGTCAAAAAGCATTAAGAGAAACCGTAGAATGGAAAGATGCTTATGCTGAAGGCCCTAGTGACAATAATATAGAAGCATTTGAAAAGAACTGTGATTTTGCTGCAATTCGAACACTCCATGCTCAAAACGCTGAATCCATATTAGAAAAACTCTTTATTAGAGATAATAAAACCTCTTTTTACATAATTGATGATGATTCATATCGCAAATATTATGGAGAATTGATAGGAAGAATAGCGGCAAGTCATCACTGGGATATGGATAAAGTAGAATCTGAGTTTGAAGACGAGGCTCAAATTAATCCCCTATATGAATTTCCAAGAAACTGGACGATAAATGCCCTAAAATTAGCTTGTATTTTACGCTGTGCTGATGCTGGGCATATTGATAACGGGCGAGCTCCAGATTGTATCTACCATTCTTTGGTTGTTAATGGTGTATCTCGTAATCATTGGGAAGCTCAGAATCATTTAGGTCAAGTAATAGAAGATTTCGATAACCCTAGGTTGTTGCGAATAACTTCAATAAATCGGTTTGAAAAAGGTGATTTTAGTGCTTGGAACGTTGCTTATGAAGCAGTTAAAATATTTGATGATGAACTCAAAAAATCCAATGACTTACTTAGGCGTAATACATTTGAAGAATTTCCTCATAAAGGCGTTTCTGGTGCTAATTCAAAAGAGTCTCTTGCTCGATTTGTGAAAACGAAAGGATGGAATCCATGTAATTTTGGGGTCCACACGAGTAATGTGAAAGCTCTGATTGAGAACTTGGGTGGTAGAAAATTATATGGAAGTGAGAACTTATTATTAATTACAATGCGCGAATTGATCCAGAATGCGAGGGATGCTATACATGCAAGAAGAGGCATTGATAATTATTTTAATTATGGTAAAATAACAATTCGGATAACCACATCAGGTTCAAACCATACTATTGTAGTGGAAGATAATGGTATTGGGATGTCTTTAGACTGCATCAAACACCATCTTTTAAATTTTGGAAGCAGTTATTGGAAATCATTATTATCTCAGGTTGAAAATCCTGGACTTAGAAGTTCGGGGTTTACATCTGTTGGAAAATTTGGAATTGGTTTCTATGCTGTTTTTATGGTCGCTAGTTCTGTTGTTGTACAAACCAAAAGGTTTAATAGAGGGAATAATGATTCAGTGCAAGTTGAGTTTCCTGAAGGTTTAACTTTGTCTCCCATCCTATCTGATTGTGAGTTGCCACAAAATGTCTCTACGATTATAAAGTTTAATCTTAAGGAAAAAATTAGTCTAGATTGTCAAAACATAGTAGATGAAAGTTACTTTGAGGATGCTCCAACAGTTAATTTGAATAAAATGCTTCCTATATTAGTCACAGGTCTAGATTCAGATGTTTACTTAGAAGATGTGTGTATTCATAAGAGTATTACTTCAGGCGATTTTAATAAAAAAGAATGGCTAGAAGGTCTATACCCGAATTGCTCTGAAAATCAGGATATTGATTTTTCTGACAACTTAGATTTCATTAAAGATGATAGAGGTAGAATAAGAGGTATAATTGACATATATCGAGGCAATAGTAGATTTTTTTATCCTTCAATTGAGACAGTAGGTGGATTATGGTCAATATCAAATCATTCAGACCATGGTTTCATTGGATATATTGATGGAATAGAAATAGATGTTAGTCGAAATTATATCTTTCTTGATGAAAATTTAAAAAGTTCTTTACACAAATGGTTCGCTCATAAGTATGAACTTGATTATAATCATATTATTGATTCGTCAGAATTTGCCGAAAAATATTGCAATTTTTGCAAATTTATTGAACTGAAGCCAAATGAGAGAGCGCTAATTATCAATAATAACATTAACAAAGTATTTGATTATTTTAGTTTTAGAGACAAAAAGTCATCAGTAAATCGATTTGCGTATATACATAATTTACTTTTCGCAGGATTATCACCTCATGCGGGACGCATTAAGAAAGAATCTTTTCACGGGCATTCTATTCGTGAACGGTTGGAAGAGATTTTGGAGTTGCAGCTGGCCCCAAGAGATCGTGAAGAAACATATAATAATATAATTATGCTGTTCCTACGTATAACTCTGCTTAAGCCTTTTTCGACTGACAACGAATTGTTTGTTTCAATATGGATCAACTTGGTATTGAATCAAAATTTGAATCAAATGATTGATTGGCGAGATGTTGATTATGATGAATTCAAGGAGCACTTAAATATATTTAAGGCATTCCAAAATTACTCATCTTCTTTTCCGCCTATGAGTGAATTTCTTAAACAATATATCAAAACGAGTAGTCTAGAGATACTTTCATCACACATGACAATTTCTATTGAATAACATAAATATTTAGCGAATCATGTCGAAGGAATTCAGTGAAGATAAGTTGATACAGGCTAGTGCCGCCGAACTGCTGGAGAAGGAGTTGGGGTGGACGGCGGTGTATGCCTTTGATGAGGTGCTGGGGCTGGACGGCACCTTGGGGCGTACGAGTTACAAGCAGGTGCTGTTGCCGGGGCGCTTTGCCCAGGCCCTGAAGTCGCTGAATCCCTGGATGACCGGCCAGCAGGTCACCGAGGCCATCGAGCGCATGACGGAGTACATGAGCAGCCAGACGCTGATGCAGATCAACGAGCAGAAGTACCAGTACATCCGTGACGGCGTGCCCGTGACGCGCGTCAAGCTAGGAGGCGAGACCGAGGAAGTCCGTGCCAAGGTCATCGACTTCGCCTCGCCCGGGAAGAACGACTTCCTGTGCGTGCGGGAACTGTGGGTGCAGGGCGCGCTGTATAAGCGCCGTGCCGACATTGTGGGCTTTGTCAACGGTCTGCCGCTGCTGTTCGTGGAGCTGAAGAACCACGACGTAGCGGTCGAGGACGCCTTCAATAAGAACTACCGCGACTACCTCGACACCATCCCGCAACTGTTCTACCACAACGCCATGGTGATGTTCAGCAACGGCCTGGAGGCCCGCGTGGGCACCATCGACTCCAAGTGGGAATTCTTCCACGAGTGGAAACGCCTCACCGAGGAGGATGCGGGCAACATCGAGCTGCCCACCATGCTGCGCGGCATCTGCAAGAAAGAGAATTTCCTCGACCTGCTCGAGAATTTCATCCTCTATGACCACAGTGGCGGCTCGACCGTCAAAATCCTCGCCCGTAACCATCAGTACCTGGGCGTGAACCAGGCCGTGGAGAAATACCGTAACCGCGAAATCACCCAGGGCAAGCTGGGCGTGTTCTGGCACACGCAGGGCAGCGGCAAGAGCTACTCGATGCTGTTCCTGGCGCAGAAGATCAGGCGCAAGTTTGAAGGCTCGCCCACCATCGTCGTGCTCACCGACCGTGACGAGCTGAACAAGCAGATCAGCGAGACCTTTGAGAACTGCGGCCTGCTGGGCAAGTCCAAATCCAAGGAATTCATGGCGCAGAGTGCCGAGGACCTCATCAATAAGCTCAAGGGCAACCCCTCGTTTGTCTTCTCGCTGATCCAGAAGTTCAACGACACCGCTGCCAAGGCCGATCCTATCTACCCCGACCACGACATCATCGTGATGAGCGACGAGGCCCACAGGACCCAGAACGGGGTCTTTGCCGAAAATCTGATGCACCTGCTGCCCACCGCCAGCCGCATCGGCTTCACGGGCACCCCGTTGCTCAAGAACGACAACATCACGGCAAGGACCTTCGGCGGCTATGTGAGCATCTATGACTTCAAGCGTGCCGTCGAGGACAAGGCCACCGTGCCCCTGTACTACGAGAACCGCGGCGAACGCCTGCAGGAACTCAAGAACCCTGAAATCAATGAGGAAATCGCTGCCGCGCTCGAGGAGGCGGGCGATATGGACTCGTCGCAGTTGGCCAAGCTGGAGCAGGAGTTTGCCAAGGAGGTACACCTGCTCACCGCCAAGAAACGCCTGCGTGTCGTCGCCCAGGACTTCGTGAAGCACTACAGCGACCTGTGGACCAGCGGCAAGGCGATGATGGTGTGCTACAACAAGGTGACCTGCGTGCGCATGTACGACTATGTGCAGGAATATTGGCAGCAGGAAATCAAGGCGGTAGAGAAACAGCTGACCAAATGCACCTCGCAGCAGGAGTACCAGGAGCTGAAGCGCAAACTGGAGTGGATGCGGGAGACCGAGATGGCCGTGGTCGTCTCGCAAGAGCAGAACGAGATGCAAACTTTCCACAAGTGGGGCCTCGACATCGTGCCGCACCGCGAGAAAATGATGAAACGCGAGTTGGACAAGGAATTCAAGGATTCCGACTCGCGGCTGAGGATTGTGTTTGTGTGCGCGATGTGGCTCACGGGCTTCGACGTGAAGACGCTGTCGTGCCTGTATATCGACAAGCCCATGAAGGCCCACACCCTGATGCAGACCATCGCCCGCGCTAACCGCGTCGCCGAGGGCAAGACCAACGGCCTGGTGGTGGATTATATCGGCATCGTGAAAGCCTTGAAACAAGCGCTGGCCGACTACACCGCCAATGCCAAGGGGCTGGAGGGCAACGACCCGACCATCGACAAGGAGAAACTCATCAAGAGTGTGGACGAGACCATCGCTGCCACCCGTGAGTTCCTGAAAGAGCACGGCATCGACCTGCAAGAACTGATTGATGCCGAGAGCTTCATGAAACTGTCAAAACTCAAGACAGCTGCCGATGCCATGTGCGCCACGGTGGAAATCAGGAAATCCTACTGCACGCTGGCCACCACGCTGCTCAACCGTTGGAAATACCTCGACCGCGACGACATCACGCCCGAGCGCAAGCAAGCCAAAGATGCCATTGAGGCCATCTATAAGGAATTGCAGAAGAAACGCAAGAGTGCCGACATTACCGACCTGAGCGTCGCTATCAACGAGATTATCGACGAACATCTGGAGATTGACTCGTCGATTGTGGCCGAGAGCGGACGCCGCTTTGACATCAGCCGCATCGACTTTGACCTGCTGCAGCGGGAGTTCGCCAAGGCCAAGCAGAAGAACCTGCTACTCAAGGATATCCAGGAACTGCTGCAGGAGCGCTTGGCCGAGATGCTGGCACAGAATCCGTCACGCATCAACTTCTACGAGCGCTACCAGGAAATCATCGAGTCCTACAACCAGGAGCAGGACCGCGCCTCTATCGAAAAACTCTTTGAGGAACTGATGGACCTGACCAAGAAGTTGAGCGAGGAGGAAAGGCGCTACGTGCGTGAGGGCTTTGAGAACGACGAGCAGCTGTCGATGTATGACCTGCTGATGAAGGACGACCTCACCAAGGCCGAAATCAAGAAAATCAAGGAAGTCGCCGTCGAGCTGCTCGAGAAAATCAAGACCCAGCTGGCCACAATGGACCATCCGTTCGAGAAGCGCGAGACCAAGGCCGCCATCATCATCACCATCCGCGACACCCTGTGGGAAATGCTGCCCGAGAGCTACAGCGACGAGAGCATCGACAGCTACAAAGATGCCGTGTTCGAGTACGTCCAGCAACGCTACGGCGGCGTGGCGTAATTAACTATAATTGTTATAGATATTTTTGATGGGGGATAGGATGACACCGGAGCAGCGGCATCGTTGCATGAGCCGCATCAGGGGACGCGACACCAAGCCGGAGCTGGTGGTGCGGCGGTGGTTGTGGCATCAGGGGTTCCGTTACCGGCTGTATGTGAAGTCGTTGCCTGGGCGGCCCGACATTGTGATGCGCAAGTGGCGGACGGTGATTTTTGTCAACGGCTGCTTCTGGCACGGGCATGATTGCAACAAGCGGCGACCCGCGACACATGCCGAGTTCTGGCGGGAGAAGATTGAGCGTAACCGCCAGCGCGACGCCCATAATCAGGCACTTCTGCAAGCGGCTGGATGGCACGTGATTGTGGTGTGGGAGTGCCAGTTGGCGCCCAAACGCCGCACCGAAACGTTGCGCGAACTGGACCTGGTGCTGAGCCGCATCGTGCTGCAACACTCGGATGCACGTCCATATACCATGCCACAGGAGGAGTTGCCCGTTGCCGCCGAGGACGTTACGCCTTATCAATAATTCATATTTTGAGGGATTGTTAAAACGGTCTGTAATTGGCAATATTAGAGACTGATAAACGTTATAATAACGAGTACAACCCTACAAACTAAACACGAGCATGAAGTATCTGAATTTATTTATCCTATGCCTGACACTGGTTGCCATCATGCCCCTGTCGGGCTGCAGTGATGAGCCCGATGTGGTGAGCCTGACCCCAGTTGAATCAGGTGATGAGCGCTATACCGACGGAACATTGCGATACATGTTTACCGAAGACCACAAGTCGGTGACGGTGACCCGATGCGACTTGATACAAGATACCATCGTTATCCCTGCCAAAGTCAAGATTGACGGGAAAACCCGAAACGTGACTGCCATAGGAGCGTTGGCATTCAGAAACTTGCCCATAAAGTGTGTTATTATCCCCAATAGCGTAACACTCATTGACTACGGTGCTTTCTCTGGTTGTTTGCAACTCAAATCGATTACTTTGCCCTCGTCGATTACCACTATTAATGAGGGGGTGTTTGCCAATTGCGCAGGTCTGGAAGAAGTGAATTTTGAAGGGCGCATCGACACTATCGGGATAAGGGCATTCAACGGATGCATCAGCTTGAAGTCCTTTATCGTACCGTCATCAAGCGCCTCTATCTCAATATTGGGAGGGGCATTCATGGGCTGCAGAAACCTGACGGCATTTCAGGTGTCGTGCCCCATCGTCGAACTTGGGGACTATGCCTTCCATGGATGTTCCAGCCTTGAATCCTTCACCTTCCCCAAGGGCTCTACTATCACAAAGATTGCAGACAACTGCTTCAGGAGTTGCAGCAACTTGACGAAAGTGAACATCCCGGCTACTGTCACCGCTATTGAGGATGAGGCCTTCACGTCGTGTAATAAGCTCGCGAACGTTGAGATTCCTGCCGACAGCAAGCTGCAAGAAATCGGGCAATATGCGTTCTCTTCCTGTCAAGAATTGAAATCGATTGCCTTTCCACATCCGCTGACGTCACTGGGTGCATATGCGTTTGGCATTTGCTATAAGTTGGAAACGGTTGATATACCGGCATCAAGCACCTTGGAGAAGATCGAAAAGGGAACCTTCGATAGCTGCTTTGCATTGAAGTCGTTTGCGATACCCGCCACAGTCACTGGCATTAACGTGAAGGCATTCTACCAGTGCCATTCCATTGAGAGTCTCACCCTGCCCGAGAATGTCACCTATATCGCCAAAGATGCCTGTGTACGAGTCCCGACCATTCATTGCAAGGCCTTGACCCCACCGTCGGTTACCGATGACCCTTTTGAAGATGTGGACGCCATCTATGTGCCTGCAAGCAGCCTTGATGCCTACATGGCAAAATGGTGGCCATACACTTCCATTATCCATGCCGAGGAGTAAAGACAATTTCCGCTGAGCCACGGGAAAGGATACGGCCTTTCAAACGTCCCCTCAACTAACGGCCAGCCGACCACATGAAGCCAAAACGCCAGTACATACAGCCCCTCGCCACGCTGCAATTTGCAGCCGTCATCGCCATTGTGCTGACCCACTTCTGGCTCAAGAACGGCACCTACCTGCAGGCGTTATGCACGAGTTTCTGCTTTGTATATAGCGGGTTTTTCACAGCGCTCACCCATCGTGATGAGCGCCAGTACCGCCTGGCAGACCATATCCGGTTCATGCGCGACAAGTTGGCAAAACTGTACCCGCTGCACGTCCTGGCACTGGGACTGAGCCTGCTTGTCATCTACATCGGTTGGCATTACCAACTCGTGTTCAGCAAGATGACGCTTGCCCACTTGTTGCTCATCAGTCCGTGGTTCACGACACCCAGTTTCTACTTTGGCCTGAATCCCGTGTCGTGGTTCATCTGCGACCTGTTTTTCCTGTACCTCATTTCGCCATGGCTCATCAGGGGGCTGAGGCATTTCAAGTTGGGCTGGCAGATTGCCATCGTGGGGCTGCTCATCGTCGGCGAACTGGTTGCGGGCTATGCCACCGACCCCGGCTCGCCCTCGTTGCTGATTCCCAACAATGCCCACTATTACCTGTATGAGTTCCCCTTGATTAGAGTGCTGGATTTCACGACCGGCATTGTCTTGTATCACCTCACGCTGACCCACCGCTGGCGCGCCGCCGCATCACGTCTCACACCCACGAGGGCCACCCTCATCGAGATGTGCGCCATCGGGGCGTGCGTCACCTTCTACCCCTTGGGAGAGAAGCTGCTGCACCCCCATTGGTACAGGGCCTTCTGCAGCATGGCACCTATCGTGGTCATCGCACTCGGGGCCGTGGTGTTTACCAGCGGCAACAAGGGATTTGTGTCCCTCGCCATGTGCATGCCGCCGCTGCCCGCGATGTCCAGAATCGGCGCCGAGGTCTATCTGCTGCAATTTGGCGCCTACCACGGCATCAGGCTGCTCGTCAACAGGCTTGGATTGCCCAGCCACGGGGCACTCTATTTCCTCATCCAGATGGGAGGTCTGCTGTTGCTGGCTTGGGCGGTTCACCACTATGTGACCACGCCCTTGTACCGCCATTTCAAGTCGCATGAGCGCCCTTGAAAAAGCACACAAATTCGCCCAATAATGAAAATTCGCCGATAACAGCCCAAAACTGACAAAACGAAACTAAGTTTGGAGGTTTTGTGCTATTTTCTTCATTTGTCTGCTCAAAAACTATAGTTTTCAAACTGCCTAAAAATTAGCCATTTTCGCGCCTCAAAAGGGTGTCAAAAAAAGGTGCTGAAAATATTTTGTCAGTATTAAAATAATGCCTAATTTTGGGCGTTTTTTAGAATACTCTAAGCAAACGACTAATTGTCTACATTAACAAACTTTTATTAATATTTTTTTTAAATCGTTTTTTTACCAAAACATGGAGATCAAAACGGCAATGGCCGGAACGCTTGAATCCGGCGACATTTTCATCCAGATTGCGCCCAACGACAACGCTGGACTGCACATTGATCTTGAAAGCACGGTAGCCTACCAGTTTGGCGACCAAATCAAGAAAGTTATCACCGAGACCCTGCAGGGCCTGGGCATCGACCAAGCCGAGGTGAAAGCCACGGACAAGGGAGCCCTGGACTGCACCATCCGCGCCCGCGTGACGGCAGCCGCCGTTCGCGCTACCGGCAAAGACGTGTGGGCCGACTAATTAACACTAACAAACCATCAAAAACGAGAAAATTGTTATGCAACGACTCAGAAGAACAATGATGTTTGTCCCTGGTAACAACCCGGGAATGATGGCCGACGCTCACATTTACGGTCCCGATTCAATCATGCTCGACCTTGAGGATTCAGTCACCATGGCCGAGAAGGACGCAGCGCGTCTGCTGGTTCACAACGCACTCAAGACCATCGACTACGGCAAGACCGAGATGGTGGTACGTATCAACCCGCTGAACACCCCTTACGGCAAGAAGGATGTTGAGGCTGTGGTAAAGGCTGGCGTTCACGTCATCCGTATGCCTAAGACCGAGACCGCCGAGGAGGTAGTGGAGCTCGAGAAGGAAATCATCAAGGTGGAGACCGAGCTGGGCTGCGTAGGCCGCACCCAGATCATGGCTGCCATCGAGAGCACGCTGGGCGCGCTCAACGCCTATGCTATCGCAACCGCCAGCAAGCGCATGATGGGTATCGCCCTGGGCGCCGAGGACTACTGCGCTAACCTGAAGGCACAGCGCACGACGGGCGACTCGCCCTTCTTCGGCATGGAGCTGCAAATGGCTCGTCAATGCATCGTGACGGCTGCCCGCGCTGCCGGCATCGACGCCCTCGACACCGTGTTCAGCAACCTGAACGACATGGACACCTTCCGTCGTGAGGTTGAGATGATCAAGGCTATGGGCTTCGACGGCAAGTCGATCATCAATCCCCGTCAAATCGAGGTTGTCAATGAGATTTTCGCTCCCAAGGAGAAGGAAATCGAGAAGGCCAAGACCATCCTCGCCGCCATCAAGGAGGCCGAGAAGCGCGGCAGCGGCGTTATCGCCGTCAACGGCAAGATGGTTGACCGCCCCGTGGTTATCAGAGCACAACGTACCATCGACCTGGCCATCGCGTCGGGCATCTTGACAAAGGAGGACTTAGCATGAACAGTATCAAAGATAGAGCAGCCCAGATTGCCGAGGTTGCAAAGCAGATGAACAAGGGCGTCTATAGCGATGCCAACGTGAAGAAAGACTTGACTCCGCGCCACGAGTTGCAGCGCAAGAGCAGCAAGGTTGTCACCCTCGAGGAAGCTATCAAGCGCAGCGGCCTCAAGGACGGCATGACCATTTCGTTCCACCACCACTTCCGCGGCGGTGACAAGGTCATCAACATGGTTGTTGCCAAGCTCGCCGAGATGGGCTTCAAGAACCTGACTCTCGCATCGTCGAGCCTTATCGACGTGCATGAGCCCCTGATTGACCACATCAAGAACGGCGTGATCACCCAGTTACACACCAGCGGTCTGCGCGGTAACCTCGCTACCGAGGTATCGCACGGTCTGATGGAGAAGCCCGTCATCTTCCGCAGCCACGGTTCTCGCGGCTATGCCATCAAGAGCGGTGAGCTTCACATCGACGTTGCCTTCCTGGGCGCCTCGTCATGCGACCCCCTGGGTAACGCAGCCGGTTATTCGACCAGCGAGAATGCCAAGAGCATCTGCGGTTCACTGGGTTATGCCCTGCCCGATGCCAAGTATGCCGACCACACCGTCATCCTGACCGATGACCTGGTGGACTATCCCAACCAGCACAACGCCATCAGCGAGGCCGACGTGGAATTCGTCGTTGTCGTTGACTCGGTGGGTGACTCGAGCAAGATTTCTTCGGGTGCCATCCGCGACACCAAGAACCCGCGCGACATCCTGCTCGCCAAGCAGGCTGCCAAGGTGGTGATGAACAGCGGTTACTTTGAGAACGGCTTCTCACTGCAGACCGGTTCGGGCGGTGCATCGCTCGCCGTGACCAAGTATCTGCGTCAAGGTATGATCGACAAGGGCATCAAGGCCAGCTTCGCTCTGGGTGGTATCACCAGCCACATGGTGAAACTGCATCAGGAGGGCCTGATTGGTCGCCTCATCGACGTTCAGTCGTTTGACAAGGTAGCTGCCGAGTCACTGATGAACGACCCGTTGCACAAGAGCGTATCGGCCAACGAGTATGCCGCTATGCTGGAGCCGGGTGCCGCTACCCACTTCCTGGATGTTGTCATCCTGTCAGCCCTTGAGGTTGACGTGAACTTCAACGTGAACGTGCTCGTCGGTAGCGACGGTATCATCCGTGGCGCCATCGGCGGTCACCCCGACACCGCTCAGGACAGCGCCCTGTCAGTCATCGTTTGCCCGCTGCTGCGCGGCCGCATCCCCTGCGTCGTTGACGAGGTAACCACGCTGATTACTCCGGGTAGCAACGTTGACGTTGTCGTTACCGAGTACGGTATCGCCGTTAACCCCAACCGTCCCGAAATCAAGGAGCGTCTGCAGGCTGCCGGCCTGAACATCGTGGACATCCACGACCTGGCTGCCAAGGCCCGCTCGATCATTGGCGACCCCGCTCCCCTGCCCTTCGGCGACAAGGTGGTCGGCGTCGTTTTGAACCGCGACGGTTCGGTACAGGACGTTATCAAGAACATCGTAGGCTAAATCCCGCATTTAGCTTGAATCTATAGACATCAGCGATGGAGATTACGCTCGACGCCCTATTGCAAAGCCGTGACCAGCGTCACGCCCTGCAAGAGCAGTTACTGCAGCAACATCCTGGCGGCACCCTGGTGTGCCTCACGGTGGTGATGCCCGGCAGCGTCAAGCGTAATCTCTACTCGGTGGTGACCGCACAGGCGGCACTGACCGCACTGCTCGACCGCCTGGGAGAGCACGTGCAGGCGACACGCGCCCGCGACCTGGCAACGGGTTATGAGGCCTACCTCATCACCGACTTGCCGGCGCTCGAGGCCAAACGTGTGACTTGTGACATCGAAGACAGCCACCCGTTAGGGCGGCTGTTCGACATTGATGTCATGGGTGCCGACGGCACGCCCATCAGCCGCCAGGCTGTGGGTGGCGAGCCGCGCCGCTGCCTGCTGTGTGACCACGAGGCCCGCTGGTGCATGCGCAACCATAGCCATTCCCAAGAGGAGCTGATGGCCCATATCCAAAAGCTGGTTGAGACCTATGTACAATAACTTTGAAATCTGCGACATGCCGCTCTCGCTCAAGTCCAACCGGACGCGGGTGGAGCGTTTCCTCGCCGACAGTGGCCTGCGTCTCGAAGACGTGGACTACTATGCCGCCGTCACCGATGACGACGGCAACATCATTGCCGGCGGTGGGTTGCAGGGCAACGTCATCAAGTGCATAGCCGTGGGCGAGGCCGCCCGCGATACCGGCATGAGCAATAAGCTCATCAGCCACCTCATCGGCATGGCCAACCAGCAAGGCGCCGACACGGTCAAGGTATTTACCAAGCCCGACAACCGCACGGTGTTTGAGAGCATGGGCTTCAAGATAATCGCCAGTGCTCCGTGCGCTATCCTGATGGAGAACGGCATGAGAGGCATCAGCCGCTATACCAGCTACCTGCGCACCGTGCGCGGTGACCGTCCCGATGGCGCTGCGGCCATCGTGATGAACGCCAACCCGTTCACCCGCGGACACCGCTATCTGGTGGAGCAAGCCGCACTAGGGGCTTCGACGCTTTATGTCATCGCCGTTCGCGAGGACCGCTCCACCTTCAGCTATGCCGAGCGCCTGGCCATGATTCAGGCCGGCTGCAAGGGGCTGGACAACGTTGTGGTGGTCGAGGGCAGTGATTATGCCATCAGCGAACTGACATTCCCCACCTACTTCCTCAAGCAGGTGACCGATGCCACCGACACGCACATCACGCTGGACCTGGACCTGTTTGCCCGTCACATCGCTCCCGCCCTGGGCGTGACCACACGCTACGTGGGCAGCGAGCCGATTGACCGATTGACGGCACGCTACAACGAGCTCATGCAGGCACTGTTGCCACAGCACGGCATCGCCGTGAAGACGGTGGAACGCCTGATGCAGGACAGACAGCCCGTGAGTGCGTCACGCCTGCGCCAAGCGATGGCCGACGGTTCATTTAAACGGGCCGGGGAGATAGCGTATGCAAGCACAGTTCCTTACCTGATTGCCCACATGGCAACCGATGCCCTGCGTGCCGAGCTCCACACCACGCCCAAACCCGGGTTGGTGGACCGCAACGACAACGGCGCGCACAAGGACATGGACCTGGCATTAATGAACAGGAGCATCGACGCTTTACAGCCCTATTTCGTCAAGTTGGCGCTGCTTGGCAATGATGCCACGTTGCCCAGCAGCGAGGAAGTCCGCCAAATCGGCCTCGAAGCCGAGCTGGCCATGCTCAACGCTACTGGCGGGGTGAACACCCATCGCGGAGCCTTGTTCTCGATGGGACTCACCACACTGGCTGCGGCCTGGTGTATGGAAAACAGCGGCAACATCGATGAGAAACAGTTGCGGGGCCTTATCATGCAGGTCGCAGCAGGGTTCGCTCCCACAGCGGGCACCCACGGCAACGATGCCGTGAATGCGCACCGTGTGACGGGCGCCCTCGACCTTGCCAAGGCCGGATATGAGCAGCTGTTTAACGTTTGGCTGCCCGCTTACGGCCGTCTTCTCGACGAGGACGCCGACACCGCACGACACCGCCTGCTGCTGCTCATCATGAGCCAGCTCGACGACACCAACGTCATCCACCGCGTGGGCTACGAGCAGGCCCAACAGGTCAAACAGGAAGCCCGCACGCTGCTCGACAACTACAGCACCGCCGGCATGGAAACGCTGAACCGCGACTACATCGCCCGCAACATATCGCCGGGCGGCAGTGCCGACATGGTTGCGCTCACATTATTTATTCACGCATTATTGAATTAACAACCCTATATCAATTAACATTTAAATTTTATCATGGTAGAATTAATCAAACAAGGAGTTTACTTAATCAACGGTAACGAAATTCGCACTGATGCCACTGGTCTTCCCACGCCTGACGAGGCTCGTGAGAACACCATCACCTACGGCATCCTGCGCTCACACGATGTGGACGGCAGCAAGGGTAAGAAAATGCGCATCCGCTTTGACGCGATGATGTCGCACGACATCACCTACGTGGGCATTATCCAAACCGCCCGCGCCAGTGGTCTCGAGAAGTTCCCCCTGCCCTACGCAATGACCAACTGCCACAACTCGCTGTGCGCCGTCGGCG
>Ga0310695_10002213_pt1 | contig 41803 bp, 43 predicted proteins | sample RumenRJG_04DNA_FD_203882 | JGI IMG/M metagenome (GOLD analysis project Ga0310695, IMG submission 203882) | Bovine rumen microbial communities from Lethbridge, Alberta, Canada - RJG_04 (v2) (version 2) | ecosystem: Host-associated > Mammals > Digestive system > Stomach > Rumen | place: Canada... | reverse complement strand
GTGTCAGTCCAGAGAAGAAGATACCAATCTCAAACTCTGGCATATCAGCATTGCGTTTAATGATACGCCAATCATTCGAATCACAGTCGAGGAACAACAGACCATCTTTCTTGCCCAGTGCAATACATGCCTGGTCGAGCAAACCATTGTTCAGTCCTATGTACTCCCGTTCAGCCTCCGATGCAATCTTCACCACCTCAAACGGCTGCAACGTAATATCGTTCGCCTTCGCAAAAGCCATCACATACGCAATCAAAACAGCAGCTGACGAGGATAGACCACCCACAGGCAGCGACCCCTGGATGACGCCAGTGATACCACGCTTCAGTTCAAATCGCTTCCGCAGCGCATACTTAGCACCCCGCGCATAGTCGCCCCAATGATGCTCCTTCACCTGACTCGGTGCATCAATGTCAAAGTCCACCGTCCCTTCGAACGTCCTCGACTCTAGATGCACATGATTCTCCGGATAATTGTCAATTGTCAATTCTCCATTGTCAATTTGTGAACTTCCGTTCACACTAAACCACAAATCAACCCCTTTATCTATAGCAAAACCTGTCACCAATCCATGCTGGTGATCCACATGTGCCCCCAAAGGACAGACCCTATATGGGCTAAAAATATGATATTGATAATCTTTCATCGTTTACTCTATTGCTCTTACATCAAATTCTTCCTTCTTCCATTATACATCAGCCTTCAGACATCTTCCTTCTTACCTCGCTTGCGCCCCCACTGCGGAACAAACACATACGAGCAAAACGCCCACAGCCCTTTGATGAAAGACTTAAATGTCATCACATCTTCTGATCAAGATTCTTCCCTTTCTCCTCATGCTCAAAGTTGGGAATGAACTCCTTGATGGCCTCTACCACCTGGGCCTTGGTGAAGTCTTCCTTCGCAAAAATACCTTCCAGCTTCTCAAAGAAGCCATTCACCTCATCCATCTCGTGGCGAGTGGTTTGACAGACAACGCCCAGTGCCTTGAAACGCTGCATATCAATCTTTTCTCCTGGCACATAGAACTCCTCGTATGCCTTCTCACCGGTGGTGTCAGAACCAAAGTAAACCGTAGGATACTTGTTGTCATCCCAACCCAGTGCTGCTGCCTTGCGCTTTGCTTCATCATCACTGCTGCAAGGATCTTTTACGAGCCCGTTAGCCGTTACGAACTTATCGCAGATACTGCTGAAAGTCAACATCTGGTCCTCACCCAACTTCGGGAAGAACACTTCGCCACCATTGCCAAGGATACAAGCCAACATACAAATCTGCCCAGACTCCTCAGGGCTTACGAAGTAACGCTTCACGTCACTTGGCGCAGCCAACGGCTGCTTCTTCTGCAAACGATGAATCCAGCCGTCAGGCAAAGAACCGTTCGAAAATGCTACATTTGCAAAACGTGCTGTTGTAACCTTGAAGTACTTATTGTAAGCCATCACCAAGTCCTCCATGATGCGCTTCGAGGCGCCCATGATGTTCACAGGGTTTGCAGCCTTATCCGTCGAAACACAGAAGAAGTGCTTGGGTGGATAAACCGTGAGCAAATCCATCAACTTTTTTGCCTTGATGTCGTTATTCTCGATGAGTGCCTGCACGCTATAGCGGTCTTTCTCTGAGCGAACATGCTTATGAGCAGAGAAATTGGCCACAATGTCAAAGCCCTTCTCCTCACGGAAGATGCGCTCAAAAATAGGGTCAGCAAAGTTCAGCGTATAGCAGCGGAACTCATCAGGCACGTATAACCCATTCGTTGACCGCACATCGCGCACCAGTTCAGCCAACCCATTCTCGTTGAGGTCAACCACCACTACCGATGCCGGCTCAAACCGCAGCACCGCCTTGATGAAGCTCGAGCCAATGCTTCCTGCTCCACCAATCACACAAACCTTCTTACCTTTTATTTCTTGAGTGAGTTTCTCAGCATTCGCCTCGATGTCACTCTTAAACATACTACTCGGTCTGAACGTCACCGAATCACTTATAAACTTGTCTAAATTGAACATATTCTATAATTGTATTATTGACTTCTTTCTTAATTTGTTGGAACATTGCTTATATCCCCTCCAATCTCTCCCCCATCTGCAAGAGTTCTGCGAACACATGCCGATGGCTGGAATAGGTGTCTGCCCGATATACATCCGGCAGGATTGTTTATTTTTTCGATTTCGAAATCGCTTTGATTCTTTCTTTATAGTTCAACAATCCTTTTGCCCTTGGAGTCGTTACATCTTCCTCCTTGCCAAAAGCCATATTGAACTTATCAGTAACAGTCATTGAGTTGTTTAACATCTTAACGCCTGTTATGTCGGTGATACCCGACTTATAGGTTGTTTTCCCATGGCTTATCTTAAAACCACTGGATTCTATTGTCTTAACTATCTCTGGAACCACATGCTTGAAATCGTTCTGTGACGACATTGTTACATCATCTACAAACGTTGTAAATCGCAGACCCTCTCGTTCTGCAATAGCCTGCAGTGCCAACCCTGTTGGCATAAAAACCAAATTTGCAATGGTCGTTGATGTAGGTGCACCTTGTGGCAGGTGTCCTTTGTAAGTAGTAAGCTTAGTTAGCAATGATGCGACATCATGTGAAAAGCCAACTCTTACAAACATCTCATAAACTAACTTGTGCGTAATATAAGGAAAGAAATCTTTCAGATCTGTCTGAAACACATATTTCTGACCTTTATGAAAACGAGCATTCCTAATATTGTCTCTCTTCTTAATGCCACCAAAAGCATAACTAGGCATTTCTACATTATTAACCAAATACCCATTTATTAGCTTTTGTATCTCCTTCAACCCGTTTTTGGGAGGGTTAATAATCCTAGTCCAATACTTTCCAAATCGAGCATACTGAGGCTTGTTCAATTTCTTATTCCCAAGCTTGTCAGTTTTGTAACGATGAAATTCAGTGTAAAAATCTTCAGGATGCTCTGCGATATGCCTCACACGCTCTTCATCCTTATGAAGAACATGGGTGTATAATATGTCAGTTTTCTGAATGAGCATATAAAATAATGGGGATTTACCAGTTAAACTTGTTCATAAAAAACAATGCGAGCTTCGAAATATTGCCTAAAGCAAGAACAAAGTCTATTATATATTTAGCAACTTTGCGAATACTCTTAAAGATTGCGCCGAGTCTCCTGCGACTTCTCTTCTTTCCATCATTAAAAAGAACAACTTCCCTACTGGTGTAGGACCAACGGCCTTTAGAGCCTGAGAGCCAAGTACCTTGTACTCGCATCTCGCGATATTTAAACTTTTTCATATAATCACAGCATGTTGAATTTGTCAACATCGCCGTGCTCATATACGATGTCACGCAATGATTATATGCGCTAATCCTTTTTATAATCCCCTTTATCCGTGCTCAACAAGATAAAACTAGAAGAGCATCATTGATTAATGACAACAACGAAAAATCGTTTTTATGTCGAATCAACAAACCAAGACAACAACCACCTTTGTTTATATCTAGTGGCGTGAACTGTCGTGGAAATCCCTATGGGCCTCGAAGACCTTTCGGTTGTGAAACTAAATTCACTTCAGGAACTAAACATCACGTGACGTTTAAATAATCTCAAAGAACTCGGCTACAAAATTACTACATAAACCCGAATAATTTACAATATCTTGAAATTATTAATTTATTTTAACACTGACCGATTCGGTGTGGTTCTTTTTATACCCACTGATTCTTCCTTTTATACTGCTCCATCAACTCCTGCAACTTCTTGAAAACCTCAATTCTCTCAGGCTTCAGCAGTCCTTGGTTCATCTGTTTTCTTGTGTGTTTGACGAACGTGACCATATTACGCTCTTCATCCGCATATTTCGATGGGTTGCGGTGATTTGTCTCAACGAAATAATTCACCTCATTATATCGTAATTGCCAACGTTCGTCCTGAGTCATAACAAAAGCTTTTGTTTAGAATTTCTTATCGACATTTTGTGCAAATCTTACCGCCTCTTTTAGTTTCCCTTAGCGTTTTTTCGCTACACGGAAAAAATATCTGTCATACCGTTTACCTTTGCCAAAAAAAGAAATCACAAACTTTTTTCAAATATCGTAACTATTTATAAATAAATACAGTGTTATGGAAATGATTAATATACTTAGCGTCTGCATACTATGTGGAATTCTAACATTCCTTATCGCAGACCTCGCACCGCGAGACTAGAAATGAATTGTTCGCACCTCTGGGGTTCTATCAAAGCTTGGCTGCATCGCAGTCAGGCTTTTCTTTTCTCCCCCACTGTGGTACAAACAGGAATGAACAGAACTGCCAAACGGCTTTCAGGTACTTCATACTCTCAACTTTAAACTGTCCCTCAACACTCAACTCTCAACTCTAAACTGTCAAGATGCCCTCGGCATCGTGAGGCACAAACGGCCCCTCTTTGCACTCAAAGATAACACTCCCTGACTCTAACGACTCCAGCTTATGCCACACATTCTTAGGGATGTCAACCCCATAGTTGCCACTCTCTTGACTCAACACCACATCTTCTATGATAGACCCATCATCCCTATGCGTTGTCACCCTAACCTTGCCTCGCAGGATAACGAAAGACTCATCCTTCGTTGGGTGTTTATGGATGGGCACCACAGTTCCTGGCTCCACCGCATTCAAGAATCGATGGCACTTATCATCCAGAGACTGATGGAAGTTATAGTTCATTCTCTGCCTTGGTGAATCTTTCGCTTCCGCAGAAACCTTATCTAACAATGTAGTATGAATTATCTTCATCACTTAGTCACCGTTAAGGTTATCGTTATGGTTGTATTGAATCATTAGCCATGACCATTAACCATAAACCTTAAGTACCCCCTCGCCTGCCTTGGCATTCTCAACTATTGATTATTGCTGACTCCTATTATTCGTGAAACAGGATTGCAACGCCACACTCTCAAAGAGAGATTGCAACGCCACACTCTCAAAGAGAGAGGGTTTAGCTCGACGACCCGTAAGGGAAAGTCAACCCGTCCCCCCGTTCTTTTACCTAGCACTGAAGCCTCCATCCACAAACAGGTTGGTTCCCGTCACCCAACGGCTGGCATCACTCAGCAAATATATGCAGGCATTGGCAATATCTGTAGTCTCACCCAAGCCCAACAGATGTTGAGCCTCCAATGCAGCCCGCTTCTCGGGATCTTTCATGTGAGGCAGGTTCATATTGATGGGTGTGCAGATAGCACCTGGGGAAATGGAATTTACACGGACATTCTTCCTTGCCATCTCACAAGCCAAATGTTTGGCCAAATTCAACAAAGCAGCCTTTGTCATACCGTAGGTTGACTTGCCAACTTCTCCAAAGCTACCCGCCACCGATGAGAAGAACACAATGCTCCCCCCTTCTTTCGACAAGTTGCCCATCTTGGTACATTCCTGTGCCAGAAAATATCCCGTATAGACATTTACATGGAAAAACTTATCAAGTTCCTCTGGTTTGGTCAACTTAAAAAGATTGGTGGTTGAAATACCTGCACAGTTCAACAGCCCGTTGATGCGACCTACTTTAGCCACTGCTCCCTTAATAATCTCACCTACACATTCATATTCAGTGAGGTTCACCGAAGCAAAGTAATGTTCCTCTGGCCTGTCAACCATCGTCATCGTCTCTTTCAGCCCTTCTTCATTCAGATCTAAGAGAATGAGTTTAGCTCCCATCTTAGAACAACTGATGGCACACTGACGAGCAATGCCAGAAGCTGCACCAGAGATAACAATGACTTTGCCCTCAAGAGAAAAAGGATTAAACTGCTTGTCCATGTTCTACTTCAACAATATCACTGATTTTACAATCCACAAAAGGAACAATGCCCGTTGCCCAAGTCATACCGACCCCAAAGGCGGTAAGAAGGAGTTCTTTCTGTCCTTCCAACTTACCCTTCAATTCACTAACGATAGTCAAAGGTACAGAAACTGAAGATGTGTTACCAAACTTAGCGATAGTAGAGGGGATCTTCTCTGTATCCAGCTTCATTTTCTTTGCAATATAGCTATTGATGAAGTTATTGGCCTGATGGAAAACCACATAGTCGAAACCATCTATTTCCTTTTCTGCGTAAGCAATGGTCTTCTTAATATCCTTGGGTATCTCGCGGATAACAAAGTTAAACACATCGCCACCGCGCATATAGCCCTGTTCATCACTACGCATATTGCCATACTCGTCAATCACCTTCTCTACCACAGTTTCTGCAGAACTCATCTTGCGATAACCGCCGGCAGGAATCATAATCAAGTCTGCACGAGAGCCGTCTGTATTCAGAGAGAAAGTACTCTTGCCAAACTTCGCATCACGCTCAATCAATGCAGCTACACCACCATCACCAAACAAGAATGCACTACGACGGTCACGGGGAGAATACACCTTAGAACGCGTCTCACCGTCCAGTAACAGTGCTTTTCGCAAGCCACTACGTTCCATCATACCATACACTACAGACAAGCCATAGAGGAAGGCAGAGCAACCCAAAGTGATGTCAAATGCAATGGTAGAATTAGGTAATCCCAGACGATGCTGGAGTGTACAAGAAGTTGCAGGCATCCTATAGTCAGGGGTCTGCGATATAAACACCAGCAGGTCAATTTCTTCCTTATTGATATTGTTGTCTGCAATTAACTTCTCAGCGGCAGCAAAACAAAGATCAGAAGAACATGTTTCTTCATCAGAGAAACGACGTTCTTCTATGCCCGTCTTATCAACAATATCGTTAGCCTCCTGTGCGCTGAACACTTCCGTATATTCACGATTCTTGATTACACGCTTGGGCACGGCAGCTGACATTGCTGTAATGCCAACGCCTTCATACTGTATATATGCCATACTCCCTTTTTACTTTTTGGTGCAAGCATCGTACACAGCCTGTACAGTACGCAGTTTCTTGAAATCAGCTTCCTCAATCTGGGTGTCATACTCCTCATCCATCATGGCTATCACTGATATGTAAGCAATTGAACTCCACTCATCATACTCACGGAATTCGTCTTCCATTTTAATCTCATCTTCACGCTCAATTGCTTCAGCAAATAACTTAATAAACTTATCCATAATTCAAAAATTTAAATGATTATTATTCAATTGATATTTTTTTCGCCGGATTACCCATATAGAGTCCTCCGTCTTTTATTTTTCTTAATATATATGTTCCAGCTCCGAAACGGTTTTCACTACCTATCTTCAAACATTGTGCAGCAAAGCATCGGGAACCGAAATAGTTTTTATTTCCTATAATCGTTTGACCGGAAATTCTTACTTCAGGGAACATCATGTTATAGTTACCTATCACGACATCATGACCAAAACTGATATTGCCATCCAACACATTGAAGTCACCCATTGTGACGTTAGTGCTAAAACGGCATCCGAAGGTTACAATATTCCCCTTCCCCATAGTCACCTCATCTTTGTCGAAGTAAAACACATTCGGGGCTATAATGTTCGGGAAACTCACCAAAGGATTGGTTATCTTTGAAGGCAACAACTCCAAATACTTCGGTGAGCCAACAGCTATTGCCACATCGACTGGCGTTTTCCATTCGTTCAAGGTGTCAATGTTTCCAAGTACCTTACCGTATTTGCACTCAGTACCTACTTCAACACCATCATCAATATAACCCACTATCTCCCAAGTAGGCTCAATGGCGTTGATATGATTGATGATACAGGCCACCTCGTGACCGAATCCTCCAAACCCGTAAATTAAAATGTCTTTCATTATCTTAAATCACATTAGAACATGATTCATATTAACGACTCATTTGCATCTTTAAATATTTATCTATACTTGACCTTAATAAGGAAGCATATAACTTAGCACCATTTTGGGTCAAATGTTCACAATCCTGACTTATTATCTTATGATCATCAGTAAATACTCTAACATCAGTTTCAGAAACTCGAACTGGAGTGATCAGATCAATATAGTGACCTTGACATTTATTTGCCAATTTATCATTCTTTGTAAAATACCAATCCTCTATTGGCATCGTTGATTGAAAATAGTTCTTTTTGCCCCTTCTAGCATAAACTTGCCCAAGGCTATGACCGAAGCTCTTACTGCCAACAATAACGACTTTATTACTATCAAATCCTATACTATGAATATAGTCATAAAAGTTTCCATAGTCAAATTGTTCAATACTCATCGTTCTGAATACAATATCACTCTCTTTAATCCTTTTTATATTTTCAGTTTCATGAACACGAAAATTATTTATATATGTGATTTCAACTTGATTTTCAATACCCATCTCCCTTAAAATATTAACAAAGTCCCGACCAAAGCTATCACCAACAATAGCCCAATGTAGTTTATCGGTTGAAACATAATTTTTATCATATTTCCAAGCATCTTCATTATAGGCTATATGCATTCTATCAGATGTTTTCCCTACATAGGTATCTAATTCTGGCACATCTCTTATTACCCCAGAACAAGAATTTAAAAAGAGAGAAGTTCCAATTAACAAAGAAGCGGCACACAGACAGCCTATTAAAGTATTCCTTATTCCATTTTCCTTCTTTAAGTATCTTGACAGGAACTGTTCAACACAATAATAAGAAATTAGTGAAAGAACAGTCGTTATCAACAGAGAAATAAGAAAGACCTTTGAATCGAATACCGAAGTAAATGAATATCTACAAAAAGCAAATACTATCTGATGCCAAATGTATATACTAAAACTGGCTTTTCCGATACCTGCAAGCCATTTATTTGAAGTTATTGTGTCAAGAAGGCATCCTACATAAGGCAACGTTATTAGAAGAATACAAGACAAGACAACTACAGAGAACAATTTGAAAGAGGCTGAAACATAATCACTATTCACGAACAAAAGCCCCATCAACAATGAATAGGAAAATATTACTATTCCTATCATTATCGGTTTGTTACTAATAATTGTATTCTTTCTATCCATTACCCAATAGGCTGTCAAACAACCTGCACAAAATTCAAATATTCTAAATGGCAAGAAATAAAACTTTTGAGATGTACTAAATGCTGGATGAAGATAAAAGGCTAACGATATTAGCAAACAAACACCTACAATATATGCCGTTATATTTTTCTTGGTTCGAACAAATTTCTTTGTCAATATCACAATTATTGAAAAAACAATGTAAAACTGAACAATAATTCCAAGATACCACGTGTGCATCAGTGGTTTATAGTCATTCAGAACATTCCAATAATTCGAGGACTTTATATACATTAATATGTTATTTGCAAATAGGTCTGTTGCAATTACACTTTGTACTAAGTCCTGATATTGGTATGGCAACATCCAATAACTACCCCATAGCATACAAACTCCTGTAGCCAATAAAGTCAAAGGATATAATCGCAATATCCTATTAAGCAAAAAAATGCCCCCCCCACTTAAATTGGACAATTCTTTAAAACTCTTCGCCAAAAGGAATCCATTGACAACGAGAAATACATCAACACCTAAATAGCCATATTTCATATAACCAATATGGTATAGAACTACTGCTATGATAGCTATGGCTTTGAGTACATCTATGTATTCTAATCTTTTTCTCATAATGTATAATTACATAAAAACAACTCAGTTACTACCATTAAACGGTAGCATAGTAGCCGCTGCATCATTAGAAATATCTGCACGTTTCAATACTTTCATTACTGTAATCCAAATCACTTTGACATCTATCCAAAGTGTGCAGTGATCCACATACCACACATCCAATTTAAACTTCTCTGTCCAACTGATGGCATTACGTCCGTGACACTGTGCCCAACCAGAAATTCCTGGGCGCACCTCATGGCGACGAGCCTGCTCTGCACTATACAAAGGCAGGTATTTTACCAACAACGGGCGAGGTCCTATCAGAGCCATATCACCCTTCAGTACATTAATGAGTTGCGGAAGTTCATCTATTGACGTTGAGCGCACAAATTTTCCAACCTTAGTCAATCGCTGTGCATCGGGTAGCAAATTGCCATCTGCATCCTTCTCGTCTGTCATGGTCTTAAACTTGACAACCTTGAAAATCTTTGCATCCTTACCAGGTCTTTCTTGAAAGAAAAATGCGCCAGCACCTTTATTCGCAAAGTGAAGCCAGATAGTGACTACTAACAATATCGGGCTGATGCAGATAATCACTATCAGCGAAATAAAGAAATCTAATATTCTCTTGAAAAAGTGTTTATACATAAAGCTTTGCATTTGCGTAAGTATAATTCCTTGAAGCTGCCAACGAATGGTTAACCATTTCTTCTTTCTTCTCCTTATCAGATGCCAGTTCCTGTATAAAGGCAGCTATCTCATCAACTTGGTCTGGCTGGAAACATGCCCCATTCTGATATTTTTCCACTATAGTTGCCAGTTCCGATTCTTCCGGAACGATACACAACAATGGAGCGCCCACCGCCAACAGGTTATATGTTTTACTTGGTACGCTCACTCTAGCTGTCTCATCGTTTAATGTTATCACGCCCAAATCGGCACTAGCCAAAGTATATTGCAACATGTCAGCAGGCTGCCAATCAAGAAAAGTGCAGTTCTTCAAGCCATAATTTCGGCTCATCTCCTGAAGTTCCGGTTTTTTCTTGCCATCACCAATCAACAGGAAATGTATCTTAATGTTATCTTTCAATCTGTTCGCCACTTCAACAATCGTTTCCACATTATGGGTGAACCCCATATTGCCGGAATACATTACTGTAAACTTGTCTTCCAGCCCTTTCTCTTTGACAAAAGGATTATTTGCCTTCGCAATAGGAGCAAAGCATTCCTTTGATGACCAGTTGGGAACTACTGTTATCTTTTCTCTTTCAATGTATGACTCCAGACAATTAGCCATGCCATCGCTTAAGGTAACTATTTTCTTTGCTTTGGCAAACAGCTTTTTATTCCACTTACTCCATTTTCTGTAGATCCAATTACCTTTCCCAATTCCAATGTTATTCAGTGCATCTGGATAGGTATCATACACAATGATTGAAAAGGGATTCTTTAGAATCAACGACGACAGATAAGCCATGGGCGGATTGGTCACATACACCACTTCGTGTTTGCGATATTTGAACAGTAGCCTGTTGAATATCTGCAACGAACCCCATCCCCAGGTAAGCAGTCTTTTGATAGACGAACTGCGGTCATAGGCGACAATATGCTTTACCTTGATTCTATCACTCAAAGTCCGCTCTGTTACCTTGATACTACCTGCCAACAACACCACTTCATCATACGTCTCTGCGTATGCGTTGGCAATGTCTATCATCAGATAGCCAGTACTTTGGTTTACCAATACAACTTTCTTCATTTCTTTGTACTTGCTATCAAATCACCCAACTCCACAGAGGTCATGAATTCCACATCTGGCCAACGTTTAATGATTTCTCCCAACAGCTGACTCAGTGCTTTCAGTCCCTTTTCGCGGTTTTCGGGATGCAAATAACCGATATAGTTCACACGATGGCTGCTGATAGTGGCTGGTTTACGCCAACGGAAAGCAATTTCTATTTCTTTCAGACAATAATTAATTATGTCATAACTCTTTGGCAACTCATAGCCAACAGCAGCCGGTTCAAAGAAGCAGTTGCGGGTTAGGTAAATCTGACCATATTGGTTCTTATCTCCCAAAAAACGGGTATTTGTTCGGTATTGTCCATTTCCTAATGGCTCACGCTGTTTTTTCCCCGTATTGATATATTGTACTCCAACATCCAATAAGTCTTTTTCAAGTGTATTGTTGAAAGGACCATTCGTGGGAACAAAGTATCTTGGCTTAAATCCATATAGCTGTTCAAACAATTCTGCACCTGTCCTAATTACCTCTTTCTGATACAGCAGATCATTGGGGGTATCTATATCAAATGCGGCTTGGAAGTCTGGTACTGTTACATCTCCGATGCCTTTTCGCGGAATACCTGTCACACGTTCTCTAAAAGCAACAATCGTTGATAAATCTCCCTTTTGCAATGCCCGAATCCAAAACTGTGCATTCAGATGTTCACGTCCATGTAGGATGGGCACAAACAAGCGTTCCACAATACCTTTCTTCCAGAGTTCATAAACTCTATCGTGATTAGGATAACGCTCACACGTCTTGGTGTAAGGTTCATACACATACTCCTTGAAATCATTCTCAGCGATAGCCTTGAAATCTGGGTTTGCAACTACATTCACACCTGTCATCACAGGATGTCTGCCAGTTGAATCCTTAAACTTCTGTAAGGTTTCAAACAGCCTTTCCAGATCCTCGTTCGACTCTAGAGCATCATTAATGTTATAATGATTCTTTTCAACAGGGATACCCACACTCTTCAATCTTTCAAAGGATTCGAGTGACGACATACGTATACTACCCCAGTCATCAGACTCAATGACCACTATATGTCGTTTGGTGCGCCAACCAGGAATGTTGCTGGCATTTACTCTCACCTTTGATTTCCAATCTCCACGATACATTTATTGTCCTCTTAAAGTTTTGTTAAACAATTCAATATAATCTCCAAACCTGTCATCCTTGTTAAAATACTTGACAGCACGTTCACGACATTGTTCAATCGTGTATTTTCCTTTGATTTCAATGATCTCACTTATCGCAACCTTCAATGCATCTTTATCTCCTTTAGGGACTACAATGCCTGTCTTTTCATCAATAGCCTCTGGTGAGCCGCCCGTATTATAGGTCACGACCGGTGTACCGCAAGCCAATGCTTCAATATTGGTTGTCGGAAAGTTGTCAACGTAGGTCGGATTTGCAAATACATCCGCAAGTGAATACAAAGCCGCCAACTCTTGTACACTTTCTGTTCTACGGATGCCAACAACGCCTTTTGGCAGTGTATCTATTTGTTCCTTAGAAAGGCCAACAAGAACCACCTGATAACCTTTAGGTAACTGATCATTCAACCAGCAGAAATCCAACAAGCCTTTTCGTTTGTCCCATGTGCTAGCAACACCTAATACTATATGTTTTCCGTCGATATTGTATTTCTTTCGAATCGCTTCTGCCACATTGCTTGCTTGAGGCTTAAACACATCGGTATTTGTGCCGTTATAGATAACCAGCTGGGGGCGACCTTTCATAAAAGAGTTCTCAACGATACTTCCCATCCACTTGCATACAGGGATAAAGGTCACATTTGGCAGTGATGTCAATAATGCTTTCTTCCTATCGAAGTTTCTTTTTGAGTTATCAACGAAAAGCGATTTGGGATAGCCTTTCTGGTTCGGACAATGATGGCAATGCGTCTTCCATTTCTCGCAGTTGTAGGCATCGAAGTAAGAGCAATGTCCAGTAAACGGCCAGCAGTCGTGGAGCGTCCAAAACACTGGGATATTCTTATTCTTTAAAAAACTAAGAAGAATCTCTATATTAAGATAATACCCATGCACATTATGCAGCAGCACAATATCAGGATTTATAGAATCTACTTGCTTGATAAATCTCCTGGTCGCACACTTTGAAGAAAAGCCATGCTTATCGAGGAGCGTTGATACTATGCCATGCCAGCGGACACTCCAATCCGAACCGATTCTAATAGTTTTAGATTTGCTCATTCTGGTTTCGCGTCCGTATGCGATATAGCTTTCGAGACCTGCTGCTATTGCGCGTTGACCGATTTCCTCAGCTATACGGCCAGTACTGCCAGTATTAACTGTTGCGTTGATTTGAAGAAGTGTTGGCATATCAATTATTTTGACATTATCACATTGTAATAATCTGATACGATATTCTCAATGGAGTACTTCTTTATGGAGGATACTGCCACGTTACCCATTGATTGTATGAGAGACTCATCGTTCATCAACTGTTTCAATTTTTCTTCAAACATTATTTGATCAAAAAGAGGAATCAAATAACCATTCTCCCCGTCCTGAATCATATCACTAGGACCTGCAATGCAATCGTATGCGATAACAGGAAGCCCCGCTGCTAACGCCTCACCAATGGCATTCGGAAATCCTTCGCTGCTTGAAGTGAAAGCAAATATCTTAGCTCTTAGCAAATAGCGATTGATATCCTTTTGCGTACCAACAAGCAATATTCTATCCTGCATTCCACTATTGTTGATTTGTTTTTGGAGTGTCTCACTATTTTGTTGTTTCAACGCATCCCCTCCCACAATTACAAGTTTCCACGACGGATTATTGACGCGACAAAAAATAGCAATAAGCTGGTCGTAATTCTTTGTGTCAATCAGTCGCCCCACGGATACAACAATATTTCCCCTTACATTATCTTCTGGGATTTCTATTGGATTAATAGGGTTTCCTATAACAGGAATGTTCGTTTGCTTAAATTGTTTTTGATAAAACTCCTTTGCCTTCTCCGTTTGAGCAATAACGCCAGTTGCTTTGGGATATAACAATTTGCGTAGAGTGTCATGAAAACGGCCAAAGGACTTGTTTGGGCGGCATCTATCTGACACGAAAACCGGATAACGGGTTCCCATTAAAGCCAAGAGTACAAAACTATTCCATATTTCGCCAAGGCTTAATACCGTTTCAGGATTAATCTGCTTTATTTCTTTGCGAAGATATAATAGGGTCTTTATCGTTAGAAGTAGCCTATTCTTTCCATTTTGGAAAAATGAAGGTTTGTGAAATATAGCCTGAGGATGAATATCATAAAACACCTCAGCGCCCAAGCCGTACAAAACCACATGGACTTCAGCCCCATGCTGGGTGATAAAACCATTGATCAATTCACTCATCACGCGTTCTTTTCCTCCAGAGCAAAGTGAGTTTATACAGCAACAGATCTTTTTTTTATTCATTCAACAAACTTTTTGCCGTCGTTCTTGATTATTTTAGCAGGAATGCCACTCACAACGCAGTTGTCCGGCACGTCCTTCACTACTACAGAATTAGGAGCCACAGTTACGTGGTTGCCTATTTTGATGCCTCCATAGACCTTGCATCCCATCGTTAGTCCAACATGGTCTCCTATTACTGGACGGTCATCCCATGAATGGTTATTACCAACAACAACGCCCACGTTTGCTCCACAATAGTTCCCCATCGACTTGCAATTGATAATTATGCCCCCCCCAATTATATGAGGAAGACAGAATCCATATCCTACCATATTGGTACCAATGGCAACATTATAACGCTCTTCAAGGCGATGATAGTTCCATTGGCGTATAGCATAAACCAGCTTCCCTAGCACACCACGTTTGCGCAACACATTCTTGGCATACTCCAATTTGCGCAAAGTGCGAAGGAGCCTAAATGCCTTCATCTGGTCTGTGTTGTACAGCCAATGTATTGCATACTTCACAAAACCAATCTTGTAGGACCCAAGATTGCGTTTTTTATCTTCGCGAATGTAAAGCCGCAGATCCTCTTTTGATTGTATCATATTATTTAATATCTTCGTAATCCTAATCTATACATCGCAGTAAAAGGAACATAGAAAAGGACAAATAAACTTTTTAATCTATTAGAAGTAATATGTTTCCATTGTTCCCTAAAGCTTGTATCTGTCTTTAAGCCAAGTATTATGAAAGAGGCTAAGAATCCTAAAAAATACTTGGGTGAGCGTCTGAAATCCTGTATATTTTCATCTAGGAAATAGAAAGCATTAGTCATATCATTTAGTTCCTTAAGTCTATTCTTTTCTTGTCGCATAATACTATTTGTTGCGTCAACATGATAAATACGCCCATCACGATTCAAAAGTCTTGACTGGTATCTACGTCCGATACTTGACCAAATAATCATTTCTGCCAAATACCTGTTCGTTTCCTGATGCCATGTATATTTGTCAAAATCAAAGCACTCCTTGAGTTTTGCAACACACGAACAGGCAATAAATTCCTTATGGCAATGCATGTTGTACACCATTTCTTGCCAAGTGGCATCAACGTAGGTTCTTCCCTTAGAAAATGAGAAATCACCATATCCGAAGTGCTTTCCTTCTGTCGTTTTTGAGAACATCAGCACCCTCGCAATTTTACCCCCTCCATGTTCAATCTTAATCCACTCATCTTCAAATGTCCGAAGAGTGTCAGGAAGCAATTCGTCATCAGAATCCATATCAATCATATATGGCGTTTCAACTATTTCCCATGCCATTTTCATGGCCGTATGTTTCCCCCCATTTTCTTTGTAAACGTAACGAATATTTACAACACCTTCATTGATAAAAGACCTCACTACTTCCTTTGTATTATCTGTTGAACCATCATCAATAATAAGCCAGATGAAATCCTTAAAGGTTTGTTTCTTCACTGAATCATACAAACGTGGTAATTTGTCAGCCCTATTGTATGTGGGAGTAAAAAGTGTTTGTCTCATGTTCCTGTTTTTTAAAACCAAATTATTTAGGCAATGACACGCCTTATACATTCTGAAGGCCTGTAGTCATAAATTCCCGCTTAGGCAGCTTTATCCATGAACCAAAAGTATAATCCCACTCTTCTGGTTCAAACGGCATCAATCCTCCCCAATGTGAGAAAGTGAATTCACCAAAATAAACCTTACCATTCACTTCATAAAAATCCACGCGCACATGAGGCATGCCCTTTGACAGTTTTGCAGCCAGCTGTTTCATCTCTTCAAAGCATTTTGGCTTTTTCGGTTGCACCTTTGCATTCGGATGTCCATTGGTGAAAGGCAGATGGTTATAATCCATATCAAAGAAATCGAAGGTCACACATTCTTCCCCTTGCAAACGACCAGAAGCAATAAACAATGCCTTCGGTTCGCCATCAAAACAGAAGAACTTATAATCGCGAAGCTCCTTCATTTCTGCATCCTCCATATACTGCTCAGCAATGATCTTACGGGGAATGTCCTTATAAGCATACTCGCGACTTCCAATATAATAGTCTTGACGTAAACCTTTACGTAGCTCTTTACGAACAGCCTCTTCATCCAATTTTAATTTATCACGACAGATGTACATACCTGTGCCGCTATTGTGATTGCACTTAATCACAAATTTGTCAGGCAATTTAGAGAAATCGATATCCTCCGGTCTATCCCACACGCCTAATAAGGGGATTACATATTGTTCTCCTATTCGTTCGGTAATATACTGCTTCACCAGGTATTTGTCGGACATTATCTGGTTTTCCTTTGTCCTTCCATAAATTTTTAACCACTGTATTTTCTCTGAAAAGGTCTGTGGATTATCCCAGTTCATCTTCTTATGAAAATACTTCTTAAACTTCAATGAAAGCAGTGTCTTATCCGACAATGTATGGTTCAAAACCAACCATACAGCATTCTCCAACTTTCTTAAAATAGGGTTCTGATGTTTTTGTTCCATCTTTATTGTAATTGTTTATTATTATATTATCATGCCTTTATTAACAGCCGACCTAACTCATCGCTCGACATAAATTCCACATCAGGATAATGTTTAGTAATCATCTTTAATAACTGTCCGAATTCTTTATAATTGTTATCCCGATTAGCGGGATTCAAATCACCAATGAAATTAAGGCGGTGGCAAGACACCACTGCAGGAAGACCGCGACGGAAGGCTTTATCGATGCCCGCCATACAACTGTCTGCGTTGTCTGAGGCAATTTGCGTCGGTTCAAATGAGCAATTACGGACTAAGTAGTACTGTTCTCTGCAATTATCCTCACCATTATAATGCCCCGTAATTCGGTTACCAAGGCTTCGCTGCCAGGGTGAGTGACTTTGAATGTATCCACCTTGAATAAACTTCACCCCATTCGTAGCGGACTCCTCCTCAATATATTCGTCCCACGTATAACATGGTGCTATCATGCTCTCTGAACGGAAACCGAACAATTGCTCAAACAGATTAAGACCTTCTTTAATAGATTTTCTTACAAAATCACATTCTTCTGCTGCCTCTATCTTGAACGCTTCGAGAAAAGTATCTTTTATGCCATTATTGATAACTGCCAACGAATAACACCCTTCATCGAATGCCGCTCTTACTTCTTTGTTTCCATTTTGCAGATAGCGAAGCCACTTCTGCGGATTCAAGTGTTCGCGACCGTGGAACTGTGGTTGAAACAAGCCCTTACTTATTCCTTCCTGCCAGAGTTCAAAAGCCCTATCATGATGGGGATATCGATTTAACGTCTGCGTAAACGGTTCGTAATAGTATTCCTTGAACCCAGATGCCTTGATTTTTTCGAAGTCAGGATTTGCGACACAAGTATTCAAGGTAATCTTTGCAGAATTACCATTGGAATCTTTTACAGAGGTAAGAACCTCCATTAAAATCTCCAAATCATCATTGGACGCAAGTGTATCTATACTGTCATACGACTGCGGCAATGCCAGTTTCACACCTTTTGCTTCCAATCGGTGTTTTACCTCTAACGATGGCATACGGACACTACCCCAGTCATCACTTTCAAAAACAACTACATGCCTATTGATTTGCCTGTTTCTAAGCAACATCAGGCCATGCACCACCTTGGAATACAGGTGAGTGCTTTTCATTAAAAATGGCATTCTCAAGACAAATTACAATCTTCCGTCAACAATGTTTCTATCTAATGTACACTTCACATCAAAGATAACGTGGTTTTCCTTCAGCAGAGCTGGTACATCCATACCGTCAAACTTCTTGTGTGCTACAGCAGCAATGGCTGCATCGAACTTCTGGGTAGGCAGTTCGTTGACTACCTTGATGCCATACTCATGCTCCATAATGGCGGGATTTGCCCAAGGATCATAAACTGTGATGTTCAGGTTATACTCCTTCAATGCCTTATAGATATCAATAACCTTGGTATTGCGTACATCCGGGCAGTTCTCCTTAAAGGTGAAGCCAAGGATGATAATGTTATGTTTTATATTATCTATAATCATATAAAAAATTATAATGTAAGAAAATATCTACCTGCATACAATCCTAATAGTCCATGTATAATTGCTGTCAGCATAATTAGCTTGGATAAAACTACGAAAAAAGAAAATTGATTAATTTCAATAGTTTTTTGTTTATTATTGAACAATAAAAAAAAGGAGATAAAAACAGCAATCGCAGTAGCAAGATGATAAAATCTGTCTCCATTGCTAACAGAACTTCCGATATTTGCGAAAGAAAAGGCCAAAAGAATTAGCACAATCAATTGACATTCATACCCATTTGTTTTAATCTTCTTAAATCCCAATATACTTATCATTAAAATCGCCGAGCCAATAATATAGTTTTTTACAGGGAAAATCGCCGATGCTATTTTACCTCTATCAGATCTATTTGTAAAATCTGTTGAATAACGTTCATTCATATAATCCAAACCTTCTTCTGAGGCATATAATGACGTATGGTCGGCAATTGATTCTGAAAAGTAATGTGAAACAAAGTCATTAATATTTATTGAAATTGTTTTGTTTGAAAAAAGAAAGGTTACAATCATTATCACAATAGCTAGAGCAAGCCTTTCTCGTAGAAATATGGAAAGGAAAGGTAGAGGAACCAAAAACCAATATGAAAAATGAATAAAAGGAGTCAGCCAAACGCAAAAGAGGAAACGCTTATCATTATTTATAAAATATTCTAACACAAACCACAGATAGAAAACTGTGGCAAATCCAAACCTTAATGCATTAATATTTAGAAAAGAATATATCAAAAGTAAAGACGACGCCCATGAGATTATTGTTTTCTTATGATAACTCGTATTATACAAAACTACATCAAGCACCTTTCTAAAAACAAGCAAATAACCTATACATACTACTATTAAGAAAAATCTGGGTTCTGTCGTAATATAGGACACAATTTTTGCTAATAATTGCAGCAAAAAATCATCTTTTCTAAATATCTCTATGAAAGATAAATTATGCATTTGTTGCGGTAACATAACATATCTGCTAATATCAGATGTATGACCTTCATAGTTAAAAAATATACCTATTATCAAAGAAAACAGAAGAAACTCATACAGTTGATTCTTCTTTTCAACTTTAACTAACGACAAATAGAAAATGCTTATTATAATGAATAATATAAAATTGATTATTTCCATATTAATTAATAACGATCTAATAAAACATCTTTAAATAATAACATAAAAAATCAAATGACTGTGAATAAGCGACATGATTCCATTTATTATTGATGCTATCATAATTCATCTAAACAGTCTATTTCATGAATATAATCTGTTGGGTTATTTACTGTATATTGTGATGATACTTTATTTTTTTTATACAATTTGTGCGTCCAAAAATATTTGCAGGTAGGATTATATGTTAAAGCTGATGTTGAATATCCACTAATTATTATAGAATTACTCAAATTCAGTATCAATAGCTCAACAGGAAATTGCCCCGCAACAAACTCCAAACCTGATAATTCTTTTAAACTATTTAAATGAACATCAATAGTATTAGGATGAGGTTTAAATAGTATTCTTCTCCCATTATATCTATCAATAATATTTTCTATTATTAGCACATCTTCTTTGTAATTATCAATCCCCATGTTTTGTCCAATTATCAAAACCAAATCATTATTATTATTTGAAGGGACAAAAGAGAATTGTTTATTTAACACCTTTATGATTGAGTCAGTAAACGTAGGAATTTCCTTGATTTCTTTTGCTATGAAAGGAAAAGACTTAGGGTGAGTTAACCACAAAGAATTAATATAGTAGAAATTACCATATTTATAAAAGTTTAATAAACTGAAATTATTGAAGATACCATTACACCGATGAATTTCTTTGTGCACATTAAAGGTGTCTTTTACACTTGAAATAAAAGCATGTTTTTTATGCCATTCAACATACGGTTTCAATCCATCTTGCACCAAATTTACCTTAACCCCATTTTTATGCATAGAATAAGCCAAATACACATTGAACCCACCCATTTCCTGAAAAAAGAAATAGTTATCTGGCGAGTATGACATCAATTGTAAGAAACACGCATTATAATCATTTGAAACACTTAATTTTTCAAAATGATAATTACAATTTATTGAATTGAAATCTTTTATTCTATCGTTCTCCCTATAATAAATGATATTATTACAATCATTATAATAATGCAATATAATATTGATTGATTGCATTATATGGTATTCTGTATATACTAAAAAAATATTATTCACCATGATTATTATTAATTAATCCTATTGTTCTTTAGAAATAGTGTCAATAGTAGTATTATATTGTTCTTTGAATAGTACATGCCGTAATATTATGATAGTAAGAAAATAGTTAATAACGGCATTTATTGCTAATCCTATTGTTACTGTAGTTAGAATGTCATACGGTAATACTATGGTTGAAATATAAGGAAAAATAAAACAACCAATAAAATCTGATAGAGCAAGAAAATAAGAATATTTAAATGCCTTTAATGTGTTCAACACCCAAGAAAGACCACTGGCCGAAGTAAACAGGAACGTAAAGCACATGATACGCATAGCCCATAATGATGCTAAGAAATTTGGAAAAAAAGTTTCCAAAATCCATGGAACAAGAATATAAATTATTGCGGAAACTGGAAGAACGGCAACAGGTAACAAAAAAAATAATTTCTTCACATATGGCCAAATATCTTTAGCCTTCCCCGTCTTTCCATAGATATAACCCATTTGGGGATAGAAGAATTGTGCAAACTGACCGGGAATCAAGTTAATCAAAGAATTAATTGCCGTTGCTGGTGTAAAAAGTCCTAACTTCTCTCGGTTTGTTTTGGTCAGAATAATCCACCTTGGTAAAGTTTGCCCAGCAGCTTTTAACTGTACCAAAACCATCATGGCAACTCCCATCTTGCCCATGCTAAACAACACTGGCTTCTGGATACGTGGTTTTACTTCTTTGAATGGTAAACTACGATACATTAAAAACACATGTACAAGGTGAGTTAGCACGTTATAACACAAAATACCCCAATAATGGTATCTGTATATAATATAAACTGATAAAAGAACTATGGGAATTTCAATCTTGTATATGGTAACAAGTCTATCAAAAGCCTTAGCTGAACGATATCGGGCAATAAAATGAAGAGTGAATGAACTACAAATTGCTACAATAGTAATAGTAATAGCTCCGAGTGCTTCCGTTATACCTGTTTTCAAATAAAGACTAATAGAAAGGACTATTCCTAATACAAATAAAACACATGACACCAATATAGCATAACCATAGCCATTAGCAATACGTTCTTTAGCACCATCTTCATTATTCCGTCCAAGCAAAACTGGCAATTCTGTATTCAAACCACTTTGGATTCCAAGCTGAAAGAAAGGCGCATAAGCAAGGAATATTGACACGGTATTCCACGTTCCCAACTCGTCTGGCGTTAGCCACCTCATCACAACTAATCCCACCAATGTTGTACAGGCAGTTGACAGAGACCCCCATAAACTATAATTTGCACCCGTCTTAAACATAGGGTGAGATTCAAAATATTTAATTACATTAAACTTCATTATGTGTTTAAAGAAAAGAAATCGAACTATTGATCTCACATTAACATCTTGTACATATCACAACTTACAATAAAGGCGTGACATACATTATTCTATATTTTAAAATATTATATGTTTCACCAACTCATTTGCTTTCTGATATTCCTGCGGATTGCCAATATCAATCCACGTCCCGTTTAACGGGAAACGAATCACTTTCTTTCCCTGCGCTATCAAAGCTTCAATCAAATCTGTCGCGTTATAGAAAGTATTTTCTGGTATCAAATTAAGAGCAGACTTCTTTATCAGATAGATTCCGGCATTTGCATAATAGTCATATGTCGGTTTTTCAACCAGTCCAGTAATTTCACGTCGATTCTCAATTTTAAATATCCCGTACGGAACTTTCACACTATAAGGTACAGCCGCCACACTCATTTCCGCATCATGCTCTTTAAAATGTAAGAAGAAATCCTCATAGTTAATATTGGTAAACAGGTCGCTATTCATCACCAAAATAGTGTCATTGAGGAATGATTCCACGAACCTAATGCTGCCTATGGTTCCTAGATACTTTGGTTCCCTTACAGTATTAACTTTTACTTCTCCTCGTGGTTCAGCAAAGTATTCTTCTAACTGCTCTCCCAGATAATTGACTGTCACAGAAAGATTCTTAACGCCATAGCTAATAAGCCTGTCAATATTATGATCAATAATACATTTATCACCAACCTTCAACAAGGGTTTAGGAGTCTTCTCCGTAAGTGGACGCAAACGTTCACCCTTCCCTCCAGCCATCAAAACGGCATCAATAGGCAATCTGGTCTTGAACCTTTCAAGATTAATTATATCAACAATATGATTCTCTTCATCGAGCACAGGCACTAATCGCATTTTTAGATCTCTCTGCCGCTTAATTTCAACCACATCATCTATATCCGCAACCTTCATATAGTTGAAGTCACGGTGCATAATCTTTTCCACCTTATCATTAACAGATGCCCCGGCAATTAATGCTCTACGAGAGTCTCCATCAGTAAGTGTCCCCACCATACGTTTGTCTTCATCGAGAACAAAGAGAACAAGCGGATCTGGAGCAGCAGCATTGATATATGACAATGCCTCTAATAGCGTTATGTCTTTACTAATAATATGATTATTCATCATCCTAACATTTTTTCTGAAATAACTAATTCTGCAACTTTCCAATCAAATGGATTATCTATATCCACAGAGTATAAATCTGGCATTGCATATTTACGTATTCTGGTAAAATGAGCCAAGCCTTTTTCCATCAACGACTTTGTATTGATTACATAAATAGAGCCATTCTGCTGCCATACGCTTGGAGCATCCTGACGTCGCTCAATAGTTCCATCACCCTTACTAATAGTGAGCAGCCCTTCCTCATTTTCCTCAAAACCGTCATAATAAGGATTACAAGAAGATAGCTTAACACTTGTCACCATATCAATGCTATCATCATATAATGCCACAGCCTCTTTTAGAAACTCCACTTTACGGAACGGAGACGTCGGTTGCAGCAACAAAACAGCATCATACTTCTTTCCTTTATCAGCATAAAATTTCCATGCGTGTTGAATCACCTCATTACTTCCACAAGTATCTGTTGCTAAATAATCTGGGCGTTTAAACGGCACTTTTAGTCCATAATTCTCAACAACCTCAATGATTTTATCATCATCTGTGGTGACACAAATATTCTCGTCTGTGGTAAACTGACGCGCCACATCTATGCTGTAACAGATAAGAGGCTTGCCATTCAGCAACTTGATATTCTTATGGGGAATTCCCTTGCTCCCTCCCCTTGCTGGTATCACAACTAACGTCTTCATATTACCACAGTACTATTGGTTCATCAATATCAAAATCTTTGATGGCGTATGCGCCTATCACGTTGTCCCATAAGGATGCACTTATCCCAGCACCGGCACGCTTCACTGTGAGCATCTCCTCAGTCAGTGTTTCACCCATCTTGATAGGTCGTTTGGCCAGTATGCTTTTTTGTACCACCTTGGCATTCTCAGCCTCGCTCTTGTTGGGTCGCTTGATGCCATCCCCAAGTGCAGCTTCAATATTGCGTATCTGGTGTACCATCAACTTCAGTTCTGCAGGTTCCAGACTGGCCTTGTGGTCTGGCCCTTCCATGTTCTTGTCAAGCGTAAAGTGCTTCTCTATGATTTCAGCACCCATAGCAACCGCAGCTACAGGCACTTCCGTTCCCATCGTGTGATCACTATAGCCCACCTTGCACTTGAATGCTTCACGAAGGGTAATCATGGCTTTCAAGTTTACCTCGTTATAGGGGCAAGGATAGTTGGTGGTGCAATGCAACAAAGAAACACCATCAGCCCCTGCTTGGAGAAGTGTATCATACGCCAAAGCCACCTGTGCAATATTTGACATGCCCGTACTCAAAATCACAGGTTTCTTACAACTGCCTATCTTACGAAGATAAGGAATGTTGGTTACTTCACCAGAACCGACCTTGATAAAAGGCAAGCCCAACGATACAAGGAATTCCAAGCTCTCTTCCTCATCAGGAGTAGAAAGGAAATCAATTCCTATCTTCTTGCAATAGTCTTGTATGGTACGAAAGTGATCATAACTCAACTCCAATTTCTTCAGCATGTCATACTGGCTTTCTTCCACACCAGTATTCTCTGTCTGGTAAGCAGCCTGCCTCGCCTGAGCCGTGACAATATTTTCAGTCTTCCAGGTCTGGAATTTAACGGCATCCACACCAGCCTCTTTGGCAGCATCACAAAGCTTTAAAGCTAAGTCAAGCTGACCATTGTGGTTGACACCTGCTTCTGCAATGATATATACGCTCATATTAATACTTATATTTCAGTAGATGATGTTTGTAATGTTCCGCCTTTTCTGGATTTTTCTGTTCCCAGTCTGAACATATTGCATTATAAATGTCCTGATTAAATACCAGTTTCCCTATATAGAACTGACAAGTATCTTTAGAGAATCTGCGTTTGAAGAGGAATAAAGAATCATCCTCGTTGCCTGTAGTACCACCTCCAAGATGGAAGCGTTTCACGCCTCTTTTCTGCAACTCCTTTGCTGCGTCCCAAAGCATCAGGTTATTGGGAGAAAGGCTTAACTGTGACTTATCGCTACCGGAAAGATGATAATGGCCATATGTACCGCTATACATAAAGATAGCAGAAGAGATTATGTTTCCCTCAGCATCCTTCACGCAGCCCAAGAAACTATTGGGAATACCTTCAACTAGATGTTTATAGTAAGCGTCATCAAAGTAGTAGAAGCCATCCGCTGATAGCTTATCCATCGTAGAATCATACAAACGGATGAAATCTTCCAGATGTTCATATTTATCATCCACCACAAATGTGCAGCCAGCTTTTTCTGCCTTACGGATAACATTGCGATTTTTTGAATGTATCTCGTTTGACCAGACTTCATCCATCGTTTGGTCAAGATTGATGGCCACCGTCTTGCGATCTGCTATCACCCGTCCAATCGCATCAAATCCTTCCTGATTCTGAAACAGAGGATGGAAACGTACAAAACCAGCCACATACCCGTTTTCGCCACAATAGGCTTTCAATGCTTCAAGTGCTCTGTTGACAAATCCCTTGTCTGTGCTATTACACACCGGACCACCATAGCCGTATGCTGTTTCAAAGTCTTTGTATGTCTGTCCTTTGTATTCAAACTGACGAGCTATGAAAGGAAACAAGAAAAATTTCTCCCCTTCCTGACAGACAAAACATTCTGCCTTCTCACACGGGTTCTCATACAGTTTGACATACTCTTCCCGAAAATAGACATCAAATGATTCAGGCGGGAAACTGTCGAAATATTGATTCCAATGCTCTACTATCTGTATATCCATCTTCTATATATTGCTTTCAATGATGCTCAAAATACGTCTCATATCACTCACCGAATATCGCTGGTCAACGATAATCGACAGTTCGTGGTCTGCCATTTCCGTTCCTCTTTTCAATTGGTTTTTATAGTCGTCTTCTACCGGCCAATGTACCGGCAGAAACACATTATTGGCGAACAAGGCATTCCGCACTTTGTCACGGTTTTCTAACCTGACAGGGACAAACAGCGGCACCTTGTTTTCATTAACAGGGATGATAGGCTTTATCCCCATTTGTTTCAGTCCTTCAATTATCACTTCCGCATTTCTTTTCCGCAAAATAGCATACCGACTCCACTCCATATCAGCAAGGATATTCTTCGATAGTTGGGTCATATCTGTCCGGTAGTCTTCGTCTATCATCACCTCACCTCGGTGATAGAGTTCAAGATATACCTCGTCACTAAACAATTGCTGTTCCCTCAGTGCTTTCAAACAGGATGCAGCAATCTTGTATTGGGCAAACGTATTGACACATTCATACTGAGGCAATGAAGCGCTCTTGGAAAGAACCCATGAGCCATCTGCCACTGGGAATGCCTTGCGGAAACTGGAGAAAGCAAAGTCTGCATCCGTTTTATCGTACATCGAATAGGGCGACTGCACATTGTCCAAAACAATCACCATATCTTGATGAATGCCTCGCAGTTGTTCTATTGCTGGTTGGCTGTCTTTTAGCCCAAAGTAGTCTATTAGGAGTACTGCTTTGGTCGTGTCGTACTTATTCTCTATATCCTTCACATCAGGATTCAACTGCTCGTCAAGGGCATAGAATTCCACTCCCATCTGATTCTTCTCTGCCATCTGATAAACCGATTCGCAGAGATAATCTGGGAATAGTACGCCCTTGATGCCACACTTTTCCTTCAAGTATGCCAGTATGTTATAGAGAGCGGAGCGTCCAGATGAGTAGGTAACAACACCTTCCGGCAGAGCATTCCTCTTTTGGTAGCTCTGCTGTACCTCTATCTCAAACTCTCCACCTATCACTTTGTTTTCAGCCATTCCTTCAGTTTTCTAATGATGTATTCTGACGTATGCCCGTCACCATAGTAGGTATCAACTATCTTAGGTTGAACTAACATCTTTTTAAATGCATCCTCAATAGCAACTTTTGTTCTATCGCTTTGAATAACGTTCTTGCACAGATGTCTTCCCTTCTGGCGGTCGCCAATATTGATAACTGGAATTCCAAGGAAAGGAGCCTCAACAATTCCACTTGAGGAATTACCAATCACGCCCACGGTCTGCTGCATAAAACTTAAATAGCGCCTTTGACCCAAAGATGAGTACAGATGATATTTGTCGGTATCTTGCTTGACAGCTTCATCCCAGAACTCATTAATCTGCATTCCTCCAAAATCTGCATTGGCTTTGCTGATAACAAACTGAACATCCTTGGTCTGTTGCATGGTCTCAAATAGATTCTGAACCATTTCCAGATTCTCTTCAAGACTCAGTTTGGTCTCAGAATGAAGCGTTACAAGGCACCATTTTTTTTCTACGTCCAACCCGATATTCTCCGCCAATTCTTTTCTAGACATCAGGTTAAAGCGCAAGAAACTTTCCAAACCAGGTTCACCAGCAGTATAGATAGGAGCGCCCTCGCCCAACATCCGCCTTAGGTTCTCTGCAGAACCCTCAACGCCAGGGAAGTGAATGGCTGACATCATAGATACAGCGTTACGAACTTCGTTATCAATAGCGCCTTCTGTAACATCGCCTCCAGAAAGATGAGCCACAGGTATTCCCATCACGAGTGAAGCACTGACAATGGGAAGCAACTCATAACGGTCACCCAAGACCACTACAACATCAGGTTGCAAATCAGAAAGTACATCTGCCATCCCCGTGGAACAATAACCCATAGAGCGCACAATATCCTTCCGGCTATCCGAAGCCAGTTGCATATCCACTTTAGCGGCAATTGGATAACCATCCTCTTCTATGAATCGATAGGTTAATCCATGTTCTTCTGACAAATGAGCACCTGTAACGACAAGCTGAAGCTTTAGTTCGGGGTCTTGATGGACTCCGTCTATAATCCACTTCAACAAGCCATACTCGGAGCGGGCGGCTGTAACTATGCAGACTTTATTTTTCATTCTTAGAAACCTAAATCTTCATCAACTACTACTAGATGAATTCTATCGCGGTGAATATTATTTTGTCCTCTTATAATAACAACATTACGACAAGCACTACTATCATGGCTACAGTTAGCACATTTACCAATCTTGACACATGGACACTCATTAAAGTTAGAAAAGTGCTTATTGATATGCCGCATGTATGTTAATGGTGCCACATAATTGTGAATTCTATCTAATGCAGTATCGACATTTGTTGAAATCTTATTCCTTCCTACAACACAAATTACATGACGAGGCCCAAATATCATTCCAGAAACTCTATTACCCAAACCATCTATAGATACTATCTCTCCATTCAAGGTAATGGCATTCGCACTGATAATAAGTAAATCACTTAGCAATGATTTACGAACGTTTTCATACCATTGGTCACTTAGTTTCTTCCATTCATCATGAGGTATATCTTTGTACCCTTTTTCTCTTTCTCCGTAAATTATATAATGGCCAGTTCTACTTCGTTCTAAAGGTTCATTTACATTATAATCCTTGAAATGTTTCTTCACCCAATTAAACAAATCTAATTGATAAAGAGTTACACCATCGGAAAATGCAATATCTTGTATATGAGGACGTTCTTTTACAAACTCATCAATAAAGTTATATACCTCATTTTTGCCCCCCCCCCAATTATGTGGGTAGGGATGTGCCTACGCTCAAAATTTTTCTTTAACAACGCTCCTTGAACGACAAAGAAATCGCTTTTCTCTTTTGAGAAATCTAGTTCATCAACATACTCCATATTATAACTCTTTTACGTATTCTAAATACTTTTCTTTACGACCTAAGGCTGCTAACTCCTTATACTCAAATTTTCCAGTAGGATATGCGCCACTTTTCTCCAGATTACGTATTGATGGAATATTGCTTTCAGCTACATAACTCATTCTATACTTAAATCCTTCTGCTGCGCACTTTTCGTTGACAAGTTTCATCATGAGCCCACCAAGGCTAAGACCTCGATACTCAGGAAAAACATTATAACCCAAACCCTCAACTCTCAATTCGTCATTCTCACGATAATGGAATGTTGCTGCTACAGCTTCATTATTCTCTCCATCGCACAAATATAACAGGTGCTGCTTCTCGTCATTCATTATTCTATCAAACACACCCCTGAATTTTTCAGGGTCTGGTGCTGAAGAGAAACCACTGAATTTAACAGCTTCAACATCGCTTTTTATGCGAAGATATATTTGGAAATCATCCTCTGTTGCAACTGCATCTCTAAAATGGAACCTATTACTACCTTCCATAACAAATCCTAGATTAAAGGTTATTTCATTCTAATTTTCTTGTTCTTTTCGAGAATTTTCTCAGCCATTTTCAACATAGGAGGACCGATGAACTTCCCTTCCTTAACTGCGACACCCTTACCTTCAGCTTTTGCTTCTGCGGTGAGTTGCACCATCTCCTCTGCCCAAGCCACTTCTTCCTCTGAAGGTGAAAAGTACTGGTTGACTAAGGGCAATTCCTTGGGATTAAGAACCAACATACCCTCAAATCCAAGATTCTTTGCGAGAATAAGATTTTTTTCCAAGTCTTCAAGATCATGAACCTTGATATGCACAGTATCAATTGGTAATACTCCTGTTGCACGAGCAGCATTAACGATAGCGTTACGTGCATAGAAGATACTCTGACCTTCAGGATCGTGTTTACCCCCAAGGTCTGTTACATAGTCCTCACAACCAAATGCAACTGCTATGACTCTATTGCATGCCGTACATATTTCCTTGATTTCAACAATTGCGCCAGCTGTCTCAATAAGAGGTATGAGCTTGAATGTTCCTACGGGTATATGCTTCTCGTACTCGATAGTTTCAAGGAGTTTACCTACGAAATAAACATCCTCCTCCTTGGTGCTCTTTGGATACATAAATCCTGTTACGCCAGGAATAGTGAGTTGATAGAGATCTTTCAGTAACTCTCCACTCTCACGATCATTGACACGAGGAAATATCAGCTTCCCCTGGGCCTCCGGCCGCGTAACAAACTCCTTGACATTATCACGCGCTTGCTGTTTATCAACAACAGGCACAGAGTCTTCAATATCCAACAACAGTACATCCGCATCTCTGCGAAGACTGCTGTCCAAAAGCTTGTGGTTATGCGCAGGCACAAACATCAAGCTGCGCATCAAATATGTATCATTCATTTTTATAAGTTTAAATATCTCTTTTCTTCACCAAAACGTGACGCCTGAACGACAGCACATCCACACCGTTTTGGTTGTATGCAATAGACTCTACATAAATGATTCCACGATCATTCTTGCTTTTGGACTCACGCTTATCCAACACCTTGGTTCTTACATAGATTGTATCACCTATGAATACGGGATTAAGATGTTTAATGCCTTCATAGTCCAAATTTGCAATAGCCTTTCCGCTTACGTCCGGCACTGTAATACCAACAGCCAAGGAAAATACCAATGTTCCAACAACAAGTATTTTTCCATGCTGATTAGAACTAGCATAGTCTGCATTAGTATGAACCGGATGGTGATTCATCGTCATCAGACTAAAAAAATTATTATCACTCTCGAAGATGGTCTTAGATAGGGAGTGCTTTATCTCCGAACCGACTTCGAACTCTTCATAATATAATCCTAATACTGACTGATTCATCCTACTTTATAATTAAATCTTTTATAGCTTCACAAATAAAACGAACATCATCTTCAGTTACATACGGCCCAGCTGGCAGACACATACCGACCTTGAATAGTGCCTCGCTTATACCATTGACGTATGCAGGAGCATTCTTATACACCGGCTGCTTATGCATCGGTTTCCACAACGGACGGCTCTCGATATTAAGGGCATCCAGTCCCATGCGCATGGCCTCTACGTTGGCATTGGGTTCACAGTCGGTATGAGCAGACTCAGCAGCATGGATAACACCGGCAGGGCTAACACCGACAAGAATCAAGGGTTTGTTCATTATGCTTTCGGTAAATCTGAAGGACGTACGTTACTCGGGATATTCACCACTCTATCTGCAAAATAGATGGTATTCTTCAAACCATCATTCTCACACTTCTCGAACATAGACAGACGGTTCATCAGTTCCCAAATGGGACGGGTCATCACGCCATTGTCGTTAGTCTCCTGAAGGAACTCTAACTGCTTATCATGGTCGGGAAGAATCACCACATTGAGCCAATAGTTACTGAAAGCATTCTCCGGCTCAACGAAGAAATCAATACCATCCACATTATGGAAATACTCAGCGTATGCTTTAGCCGTTTCTCGCTATCCAACTGCTTACAAAACCATTCTTTCATACGTTCATAATCTGGTGCGGAAGCGAATCCACTCCACTTCACATTCTCCGGATCACACTTGATTTTATAGAAATCATCGTAATCCGACAGCGTTGCCTGCTTATAGGTTAACTCTTCCATTATTCAGATGCTTATTTCTCTATCAAACTCTTAATTGCCTCGCAGATAAACCGCACGTCATCTTCTGTTACATACGGGCCAGCCGGCAGACACATGCCTACCTTGAACAACGCCTCACTGACGCCATTCACATAAGCTGGAGCATTCTTATATACAGGCTGTTTGTGCATAGGTTTCCACAGAGGGCGGCTTTCAATATTCAAAGCATCCAAGCCCATACGCATTGCCTCAACATTATCATTTGGTTGGCAATCAGTAACAGCACTTGAAGCCGCATGAATAACACCTGCCGCACCACCTACAGCACCCGTAATAACCTGCTTATAGGCATTCTCCTGGCCTTTTACCTTCAAATCGGGGTCAAGGGTCATTGTGCACAGCCAATAGTTGCTATCATAAACAGGGAGCGATGTCTGAGGGCAGATGTCTGAAGGCTGAGAATGGACCTTTATACCAGAAACATCTTTCAATAATTCCTCGTAGAGTTTCTGTACCTTCTTGTGGTGAGCAATATGCTCGTTCACAATGGTCATCTGACCTCGACCAATACCAGCACAGATATTCGACATACGGTAATTGTATCCAATCTTCTCATGCTGATAGTACGGATAACTCTCACGATACTGAGTGGCATACATCATTATCTCGCGCCACTCATCCTCATTGGCAGTAATCAGGGCGCCACCGCCACTGGTGGTAATCATCTTGTTTCCATTAAACGAAAGTACACCATACTTTCCAAATGTACCCAACGACTGACCATTGAATTTTGAACCAAAGCCCTCAGCTGCATCCTCTACAACAGGAATGCCATACTTGTTGGCAATAGCCATAATCTGGTCAATCTTGTATGGCATACCGTAGAGTGCCACCGGCACGATTGCCTTTGGTTTCTTGCCTGTCTTTGCAATCCTATCTTTAATAGCTTCTTCAAGAAGCTCTGGATCCATATTCCATGTGTCCTTCTCTGAGTCAATGAATACAGGTGTTGCACCAAGGTAGGTAATAGGATGAGAAGAAGCACAGAATGTGAATGACTGCACACACACTTCATCACCAGGACCTACGCCAGAAGCCAACAATCCAAGATGGACTGCGGCAGTTCCGGCAGAGAGTGCCACCACGCGCTTATTTTGTCCAACAAATTGCTCCAAGTCTTTCTCAAAACCATTCACATTCGGCCCCAGAGGCACGACCCAGTTGGTATCAAATGCTTCCTGTACAAACTTCTGCTCGTTGCCACTCAGATGGCAGAGGCATAGAAGGATTCTGTTTTGTCTTTTTTCCATGACTATATTACAATCTACCATCAATAATATTTCTATCCAATGTACACTTTACATCAAAGATAACGTGTTTCTCCTTCAAGAGGGCAGGAACGTCCAACCCATCAAATTTCTTGTGAGCAACAGCGGCTATGGCAGCATCGAACTTCTGAGTTGGAAGCTCATTCACAACCTTGATACCATACTCATGTTCCACAATAACCGGATTTGCCCATGGGTCATAGACGGTAATGTTGAGGTTGTATTCCTTGAGAGCCTTGTAGATGTCAATAACCTTAGTGTTACGCACATCAGGGCAGTTCTCCTTGAAGGTAAAGCCAAGGATGATGATATTGGAATTCAATACTTGAATACCTTTCTTCAGCATCAGTTTGATGGTCTCGGTAGCCACATACTCACCCATACCGTCGTTCATGCGACGACCAGCTAGGATAATCTCTGGATTGTAACCATGACGCTGTGCGCACTGTGCCAGATAATACGGGTCAACACCAATGCAGTGACCACCAACCAAACCGGGACGAAAAGGAAGGAAGTTCCACTTGGTTCCGGCAGCTTCCAAAACATCGAGGGTATCAATACCCATCTTGTTGAAGATCTTAGAGAGCTCATTCACGAAAGCAATGTTGATATCACGCTGGCTGTTCTCAATGACCTTTGCAGCCTCAGCAACTTTGATAGTGGGTGCGAGGTGTGTACCAGCAGTAATCACAGAAGAATATACCTCATTGATGTACTTACCAATCTCAGGGGTAGAACCTGAAGTCACCTTCTTAATGTGTTCAACTGTGTGCTGCTTGTCGCCTGGGTTGATTCGCTCAGGAGAGTAACCGCCATAGAAGTCAACATTCATCTTCAGACCGCTGACCTTCTCAACAACAGGAATACACTCATCCTCAGTTACACCAGGATAAACGGTGGATTCATAAACAACCACATCACCCTTGCCGATAACCTTACCAACAGTGGTACTTGCACCTACCAGCGGGGTGAGGTCAGGATTGTTATCATCATCAACAGGCGTAGGAACAGCAACTACATAGAAGTTGCAATCCTTAATCTTCTCAATATCACTCGTGCAAATAAATCCATGGTTGTTGATGGCATCCTGAAGGATATCATCAGCCACTTCAAGGGTGGCATCGTGACCAGCCATCAGAGCGTCACAACGCTTCTGGTTCATGTCAAAACCCACTGTGGGGTACTTAGTTGAAAACAAACGGGCAAGAGGAAGTCCTACATAGCCCAGACCAATAACACAAATTTTAGTCTCTTTCATCGTTATATCTGTTTTGGGAAATCTTTATTTGGAACTTGATACCTAAAACTCGAAATTTACAGGTTTGCTTTGTACCACTCTATCGCTTCATTCAAGCCACGAGCGAAGTCATACTGTGGATCATAGCCTAGAAGCCTCTTTGCTTTGCTAATGTCAGCATTAGAGTGCTTGATGTCACCCTTACGGTCAGGGCCATAGATAGGCTCAATGTCCTTACCCAATGCTTTTACAAGTGTCTTGTAAATATCATTGAGGTATTCACGACCACCGTAAGCGACATTGAATGCCTCGCCACTAGCCTCATCTGGAGCCAAACATGCTTTCAAGTTGGCCTCAATAACATTCTCAATATAGGTAAAGTCACGGCTCTGTTTGCCATCGCCATTGATGGTGGGTCGTTCATCGTTCAAGAGTTGCTTGATGAACTTAGGCAACACGGCTGCATACGCACCATGCGGATCCTGACGACGACCAAACACATTAAAATAGCGCAGGCCAATGGTCTTTAAGCCATAGTGTTTGGTGTACTGCTTTGCCCATTCCTCATCACAACGCTTAGTCAAAGCGTATGGGGAAAGTAAATTGCCCTCAACACCTTCCTGCTTAGGCAGGTGGGCTTCGTCACCATATACAGAAGAACTTGATGCGTAAACGAATGTCTTTACACCTTTCTGGCGTGCAGCCTCCATCATATTCAAAGTGCCTTGGATATTGTTAGCGCAATAGAACAAAGGCATTTCGATACTACGGGGGACACTGCCCCAAGCTGCCTCGTTCAGCACATAATCAACACCCTCGCATGCCTTCATACAAGTATCAAGGTCTTTGATATCACCTTTGATAAATTCATAATTGGGGTTACCACTCAACAGGTCAACATTAGCTTGCTTACCTGTGCTCAGGTCATCCAAACAACGAACACGGTAACCCATTTTAAGGATGGCCTCACAAAGATTGGAGCCAATAAAACCTGCTCCACCGGTCACTAAGAACAAACTGTCTTTCGGAAACTGTAATTCTGTGTATAACATATTAATATACTGAATATAAATACTTGTTTATAAAATGGGCAGGCCCGCTGTTATTGAACCTTTTTATTTATGAGAGAAATAATGATGTCAGATGTAAGAAGTAAGATGTAAGATGTGTTTTAAAAAGAGCGGAGCCGCTGTTATTGAACCTTAATGCTTCAGCACTTCTTATGAGAGACCAGCGAACTCTCCGCCCCTTATATTTTCAACACCTGCGGCTATCAGGCATATCAGGCAGGTCCCGTAGCTGTGTGGAGGATTATGAAGATGTATGATGTCAGAAGGAAGATGTAAGATGTTGGTCTTTTCCTATCTGTCCTATCATATTTCTCTACCATCATCAAGAGCCACGAACTGCGCGTAAGATTCGTTGACTCAAAGCCGCAAAATTATTTGTTTTTATTTATTCAATGTAGCATATCTCTTTGCCCTAGTCTTAAAAGCCTCTACACCACCTTCCATCACCTCACAGATTTCATTCTTCACATAATCACTCTCTACTGTACCTTCTGCTTGTATCTTTAAGTTATGTGTATCAGAAGACAACGATACCACATATTCCGCATCACCGTTTACAGGTATATTAGCGTTATGAGTGACGATGATAACCTGACGATTTTCCTTTATCTGTCGAATCTTATCTACAATCAAATCATAAACCAAGCGGTTGTCTAAGTCATCCTCCGGCTGGTCTAAAATCAAAGGTACATCGCCAAACGAGAGAATAAATGTTAGGATAGCAGTAGTCTTCTGCCCCGCAGAAGCAACGGACAGTGATTTAAAGTTGCCATCCCTACCCTTATATTTCATCTCAATCTGGTCTTCAGGATAGAGCAAGTCTATGGAGTCCATCTGACTTGGAGTAAGTTCACGTATCAGTCTGCTAAATCGTCCATCGTATGGATTGTTAGCAAGCGTATCATCATGAAGGGAATGCATGGTTGCCTTGAATTGCTTCAAGTTTTCAAGCACATTATTATTAATATAGACTGCCTCAATAGCCTTTTCCAAACCATCTTCATAGCCAGAGGCCTTTTGTACTATCTTCCTAATCTTTGCCTTTAGGTCTGCCTTGTCGAAATAGGGCCGGATTGCGACTCGTATCTTATCAGAATTTATCTTCTCTTCAACAAATTCTTGCCGCTTCGTCGATATCTCTGCCCTTAGATTAGCAACTTCTGTTTTCTTTTCTTCAATTTGAGTTTTAATGGTGTTAAGTTCCACCTCTTTGGCAAGGAGCTGTTTCAACTCATTTTCGGCCGTTTCTATCTGTTTGTTATATTTCTCGAAATCGGTCATATCAGTTACACCCTTCTTCTCCAGCTCAACTTTTGTACGCTCAAACTGCTCGTTACATGTAGCAGAATCATGATACATACTGGCAGACTTTATCTGTTGTACGGTATCTCTTAACATTTGTGCCAACTCATTTGATTTGGTTTTAAGCAGGGCACCTGTTTGATTTATACTATCTGTTGTATTCTGCAAAATACGTGCAATCTCATCACGATACTGCTCAGAAATTTCATCAGAAGAGAAAGGCTCGAATGATTCAAAATCAGGATAAAAGGCTTGTAATCGTTCTATCAAATCCTTCACACCTTCAAGATACTCCTTTACATGCCGTTTTTGCTTAATAAACGACTGCTGTTTAGTAATAATAGTAGCTATGCCACTCTGCTTCAGGAGTTCAATTTTACTCTTAAGGTCATTAATAGTTGTGACAAGCTTACCTTTGGCTTGGATGGCCTGCTGCAAAGAGCGGCTGTTTTCCATTAAGCTCTTGTACTCCTGCTGTTCCTGATGGTACTGAGCTCGTAAATCACCCAAGTCTTCAATTGCGCTATCTATCCTGTTGCGAAGCGAGTTGGGCTTCTGGGCTATTGAGAATATCTGTTTTTGCGAATACTCTTCGAATTGGAAAAAGTCTATGAAAGATTCATCTTCTACTGGCTCATAGTCGTTGGTTGTTATATCAAGCCTTTCTATGATAGTAGAATGAGATGCATGTTGATAGTTGATGCGATAAGAAAGACCATCCCTCACGAAATATACCTCAATGACGGTATCATCTTTCAAAACGCCCATTCCGTCATCATCAACCTTCTTGAAGAACTGTTGATAGTCCTTCAGTACTTCATCAAGGCCTTCAAGATCTTTTTCTTTTCCAAATACTCCTCTAAAGAAACGTAGTATGCTGGATTTACCACTACCGCGACCACCTATGATTGTAGTTAGCTGAGGATTAAAGTCAACCGTGAAGGTTTCCCCGTTTTTGGTAAGGGTAGTATTAGAGATACATATCTTCTGTATCCATAGGCTAGGCATTTTATATGGTGCCTTAACACTTTCAAAAGAATGTAAAGTGCGGTCTGGCATCATAAAAGCCTGGCGGAGCCCTTCTAACGTAGGCATTCCATCCATCTTCACCCAAGTATAATGCTTGCCTATACCAGTTAAGCCATGCTTCGATGGGTTGGTCTTATCGGGATTATCAGAGAATGCAAGAAGGCGTTTCTTGGCTTTCTTCGCTAACTGAATACCATCATAACCATTCTTGATGTCGTTCTCCCCTATAGCTGGAGTTGATTTGCCATAATAGGCATTGATGGTTTGAAGCAGTTCCTGATTATCCTTAACCTTTAATTGAGGATCAAGGAACTCTTGATGAACAAATTGCATCGCATGGATGAAAGGCATATCTATAAACTCTTTCAAGGATGCTTTGCTTGCCTCATAGGCTAAACCATTGAACTCATCTATATGTGCAGGTATTACCAATGCACCAGCCTCATCAGCTAATTTAGCAATTTCTGCTACTGTTTTTGTAGAATATGCTTCTGCCGAAGCAAACATTTCTCTGGAAATACCACATGTAATCAAGAAATCCTCGATATTCTGCGTTGTTTTTTCGGTCTCGAAAAGCAGAAGTAAATGAATCTTGGAAGTATCACAGGTAATCTCTACTCCAGGAAACACAGTCAAGCCAGTACCCGCTGCGGCTTCTTTCACACAGTCAATCCAAGCGCCTGTGTTATGATCTGTGACTGCCACACAATTCAAGCCAACCTTCAAACATTCATTTACCCATTGGCTTGCTGTTACTTCTTTATCCAAGAAGCACTTACTTGCTGGGGTGTGCAAATGAAGGTCGCACTTAAACCATCGAGATCCTTTATATAGTATTTCCATTGTTATTATCTTTTTTATATATTTGCTCCAAAATACCCAAGACCACCGTTGCGGCTGTACGTGACACGGCCATGCTTAAGTAAGCTCAGCATTGCACTCACTTAATCGCAACGTTAACTTGTTAACTTGTTAATTTGTTAAATCCGTTATCTTTCTGCACGCATCGGGTTGTTGAGGAAGTCCTCGTAAGCGAGCTTGATGCCGTCTTCGAGTTCGGTCTTGTACTTCCAGCCTAACTTGGTGGCTTTACTCACATCCAGCAGTTTCCTCGGAGTGCCATTGGGACGGGTGGTGTCCCACAGGATTTCTCCCTCATACCCTACGACCTTGGCGACTAATTCAGTAAGTGCCTTAATAGTCAGCTCCTTGCCGGTGCCGGCATTGACGGTTTCATTACCCGAATAGTTGTTCATCAGGAACACACAGAGGTTGGCAAGGTCATCGACATAGAGGAACTCGCGCAGGGGTGAGCCGTCGCCCCAGCAGGTGACGCTCTTCAGTCCGGCCTGCTTGGCTTCGTGGAAGCGACGGATGAGGGCGGGCAGCACGTGGGAGTGCTCGGGATGATAGTTGTCATTTGGGCCGTAGAGGTTGGTGGGCATGACGGAGATGTAGTCGGTGCCGTACTGGCGGTTGAGGAACTCGCAGTACTTGAGGCCGCTAATCTTGGCGAGGGCATAGGCCTCGTTGGTCTTCTCCAGCTCGCCAGTGAGCAGGCAGCTCTCGGGCATGGGCTGCGGAGCCATGCGTGGGTAGATACAGCTGCTGCCCAGAAACTCGAGCTTCTTGCAGCCGTTCTGCCAAGCGGCATGGATGACGTTCATCTCCAGAATCATATTCTCGTACATGAAGTCGGCCAAGGCGCTCTGGTTGGCGACGATGCCGCCTACCTTGGCGGCAGCGAGGAACACGTACTCGGGCTTCTCCTGAGCGAAGAAGGCCTCTACGGCTTCCTGACGGGTGAGGCCAAGTTCCTTGTGTGTACGGGTGATGATATTGGTATAGCCTTGGCGCTGGAGCTCGCGAACTATCGCTGAGCCTACCATGCCACGGTGACCGGCAACGTAAATCTTTGAATCTTTTTCCATCATAATTATATTTTGAACACGAATTACTCGAATTTCACGAATTATCCTATGTAGATGACAGTTCCGGTCAGAACTGCTTTACTGCAGTAAAGGTTGTTATTTCATCAAGCATCTTGAAAGCTAGCTTTCAGAAGTGCTTCTTTAAAATATCAACTAATCATCTACATTATATTCATTACTTATATTTGTGAGATTAGTGTGATTCGTGGTCGTTATAACACTATTCTGTCTTTTTCTAAGCCGTCTGAACATCCAAAGTTCAGAAGAATACCGAGTTTAAAGCCTGTAGCGTGAAGATAGTTATACACTTGAGCGTGGTGTGCATCATCTAACGCTGACACCGCCTTAAGTTCAACAATAATCTTATCATAGCAAACAAAGTCTGCTCTGTAAGATTGTGTTAACTCAATGCCATCGTAAAAGATCTTAATATCTTTTTCGCGCTCATAGGGTATACCTCTCTTCTTAAACTCAATCTCTAAACACTCTTGATATACAGCTTCCAAAAATCCATGACCTAACTTATTGTAAACTTCAAAGGCTGCTCCTATTATGTCGTAGCTCTCTTGTTTATAGTAGATCATGATTTATTCGTGTTATTAGTGAGATTCGTGTTCGTTTATTATTTGACAATGCCTTTTTCGAGGTACTCAGCGAGGTTGGTGCGGACTTTGGCAGCGGCTCCTTCAGCGGCTACCTTGGCAATGTCGTGCTCGACCATAATCTTCACTAACTCTTCGAAGCTTGTCTTATTCGGGTTCCATTTCAGCTTGGCTTTTGCCTTAGTTGGATCGCCCCAAAGGTTAACAACATCGGTAGGACGATAGAAGTCGGGGGAGACGCGGACTACCACGTCTCCAATTGACAATTGACAATTGACAGTTGACAATTTTTCGTCGATGCTCTTGACAACGCCTACTTCGTCAAGGCCTTTGCCTTTGAATTCGAGCTCGATACCCGCATGTTTGAAAGCAAGGTCGGTGAATTCACGAACACTGTGCTGAACACCTGTGGCAATCACGAAGTCCTCGGGCTTGTCCTGCTGGAGGATGAGCCACATACATTCTACGTAATCCTTGGCATAGCCCCAGTCACGAAGGCTGTCCATATTACCTAAGTATAAGCAATCCTGTAAGCCCTGTGAAATACGGGCAGCGGCAAGGGTAATCTTGCGGGTAACGAAGGTCTCGCCACGACGCTCGGACTCATGGTTAAAGAGAATTCCCGAGCAGCAAAACATATTGTAAGCCTCACGATACTCCTTGACTATCCAGAAGCCATACTGTTTAGCAACAGCGTATGGACTATAGGGATGGAAGGGAGTATTTTCATTCTGAGGAACCTCCTCCACCTTTCCATAAAGTTCAGAGGTGCTGGCCTGATAGATACGGCAAGTCTCGGTCATACCCAACTGGCGAACAGCCTCCAAGATGCGTAGTACACCTACGGCATCTACATCAGCCGTAAACTCCGGCGAGTCGAAGCTAACCTGCACATGGCTCTGTGCTGCCAAGTTATATATTTCATCGGGGCGCACCTTTCCGATGACACCCAGCACACTCATCGAGTCACCCAGGTCTGCATAGTGCAGGTGAAAATGGGGTGTACCCTCCAAATGTGCTATGCGTTCACGGAAGTCCACAGACGAACGGCGAATGGTTCCATGCACATCATATCCTTTTTCCAAAAGAAACTCGGCCAAATAGCTACCATCTTGGCCAGTAATACCAGTAATAAGTGCTGTTTTCATATATTATGCTTATTATTTTTCGAACACGAATTTCACGAATTCAACGAATTAGCATATCCTAACCGCATTGCCAATTCATTATGGAATCGTTCGATATTCATTATTTGGTTTCAAGTTTCAAGATTCAGGTTTCAGGGCAGCGAGGCTGCTGGTTTCAAGATTCAAGATTCAGGTTTCAGGATTCAAGTTTCAGGTTTCAAGTTTCAAGATTCAGGGCAGCGAGGCTGCTGGAACTGAGTTTTGGGGAATCATATCCGTAATCCCTCATCGAAAGAATAAAATACCCTCCCCAAATTATCTTTCAATGTAGCTT
>Ga0310695_10002212_pt1 | contig 41843 bp, 55 predicted proteins | sample RumenRJG_04DNA_FD_203882 | JGI IMG/M metagenome (GOLD analysis project Ga0310695, IMG submission 203882) | Bovine rumen microbial communities from Lethbridge, Alberta, Canada - RJG_04 (v2) (version 2) | ecosystem: Host-associated > Mammals > Digestive system > Stomach > Rumen | place: Canada... | reverse complement strand
ACAATTTTATGAATTTTTATCTCAAAAATATCCAGGATATGATTATATTTTATCTTCTAATGCAGATTTAATTCATCCTTTTGATGAAAATATATTAAATATTATTATTTCACAAAATGCTTTTAAGCAAATTATTTTACCAGAAAGATTAAGTTTAGATAATAATTTTAATACTAATTTAAAAAATAAAAATAAATATAAAATAATTATTTTATCTAAATTTACTCATAATAATTTATTAAAAGAACAAGAGTTTATTTTACAAGAGCAAAAAAATCAATCATTATTTTCTGAAAAAAGTATTTATTCAATTTGTGATGATTTAAAAACTAATATTGATATAAAAAAAGAAATTGAATTAATACAACATTATATATCTTTAGGTTTTTCAAATTTTATAATTGATGAATAGCCATTATATAATTTGACTTTATTAAATAATAATATAATTCAATTATTAATTAAAGAAGAATATTAGTTAAATTTTATTCAAGAAATGGAAAAAGAATATTTATGATAAATTTTATGCTTCCAGGATTATATGAAAATTTTATTTGTAATAAATTTTTTACTGAAATTTATTTTTCACATCCTGAATTTTTTTATGATAATGTAAAAATATATGCTGTGTATGGTAATTTTCAATTTTCAACATGGGATGGTGGACGTATTTTTAGAGAATACACTCATGCTTCAGTAGAAAAAATTCAAGAAATTGTAAATTTTTTTAATGAAAAAAATATTGCAATTAGATTAATTTTTACTAATAAATTATTAAAAGAAGAACATTGTTTTGATAAATTTAATAATATTGTTTTATCTATTTGTGAAAATGATTTAAATGAAGTAGTTATAAATTCCTCTGTTCTAGAAAAATATATTCGTAAAAATTATCCCAAATATAAATTTATTTCTTCTACAACGAAATGTATTTTAAATCAAGAAGAGTTAAAAAAAGAAATTAATAATAATAATTATCATATGATTTGTTTAGATTATAATTTAAATCATGATATTAAATTATTAAATTCTTTAACTTAGCAAGAAAAAGATAAAACAGAATTTTTAATTAATGCAATATGTCCACCAGCATGTGAAAATAGATCTTAGCATTATACTTTAAATAGTCAATATAGCTTAACATATGGAAAAATATATAAAATGTCTCAATGTGACATTTTTAATAATGGATTAGATAATCCATTATATAAAAATCCAACACATCTTTCTATTAATGAAATAATAAATGACTATTATCCAAAAGGATTTAAAAATTTTAAAATTGAAGGTAGAACTTTTAAACCCTTATTACATTTATGTAATTTAGTTACATATATGGTAAAACCAGAATATCAAATTTATGTAATTAGTTTATTCGAAAAAATAATTTAAAAAGGAATATAATAAATGGCTTGGCATGATTTAAATTTAAAAGGATCTAAATTTTTATATAGATCCAATAGTGACTCAGATTAGTTATATGATGTAGTTTATGATGATTTAAAAAATTTTAATTTTAATTAGCCAGTAAAAATTCTTGAAATTGGTTGCGGAATTGGTAGTGTAGGATTAGCTTTATTAAAAAAAATAAACTCTCCAAATTTATCATTAACAGGAATTGATATTCAATCTAAAGCAATTGAATATGCTTTTGAAAATGCAAAAAATAATAATATAAAAAATGTTAATTTTATTGTTTCTGATTTATATGAAAATTTAAAAGAAAAAGATTTTGATATTATTTATGGAAATTTTCCTTATTTCACTTTTAAAGAATTAACAGAACGATATCCTAAAAATAATCTTGTAGATATACCAATTTCTTGTTATATTGTTGGAAATAGTGATAATAATATGTTTTTATTAAATAAAGTAATTCCTCAAACATTTTTATATTTAAAATCTAAAGGTTATTTATATTTTCAAATAGGTTCTAATGAACAAAAAGAAAAAGCATTATCATTATTAATACAAAATAATTTTTTACCTATTACAATAGAAAATTAGGGATTTATTAAGGCTTAGTTATTATGAATTTTAATTTAACAACATTATGTAATAATCATTGCTATTATTGTTTTTAGTCAGAGACAATAATAAAAAAAGAAGAAATGTTGCTTGAAGATTTTAAAAATATTTTATTTAAAAATAAGATATTTTTAAAAGAAAATAAGCAATTAATTACTTTATTGGGTGGAGAACCAACTTTATATTCTCATTTTTTAGAATTAATTAAATTTTTAAAAGAAAATTCTAATTTTAATACAAAAATTTTATTAATTACTAATTGTCTTGGTTCAAATCAAATTTTTAAAGAATTAAATATAAATAATTATTCTTTTAATTATTTAATTAATACAAGTTATGATGACAATAAAGAAAATATTTTTTTTAATAATTTATTATTATTAACAGATTATGAAAAAATATGTTTAAGTATTACTTTAACATCTAATACAATACTAAATAAAAAATATATTAATCGTTTAAAAACTATTTTTTTAAATTTTTCCAATATAAAAAGATTGCGAATTGGTTTATATATGCCTAATCCAATAGAACAAGATATTTCAATTTATAATTATGATAATGATTTATTATATTTGTTTGAAATATTAAAAGATACTTCATTAGAAACAATTAGTTTTGATTGTACTGTTAATTTTTGTCAAATTTCTTATAATTTTTTTTATAAATATATATATCCTGCTTTTTTTTCAAAAGCATTATATAATAATAGATATATATTAAATCATTTTAATTATGATTATTGTCCTGGCGCATGCGTAGATATATTACCTAATTTAGATTTAAAATATTGTTCTTCTACTGAAAAAAATAGCTTTAATATTGGTAATTTTAAAACATATAATTTAGATTTTTTTATGGTAAAACAAAAATTAGAAACTTTAAATTTTCAATATCAAATAAAAAGTAATCAATGTACATAGTGTGAATTATATAGTAAAAAAATTTGTATGCCTTGTCATGCTTTTGATCAGGCTTTTATTAGAAAAGAAATTGACAAAAAATAAAAATTTTGTTATAATATAAAATATAAATAAATAGTAATTAAAAATTACTATTTATATAGGGAGTTGGTATAGAGGTTGTGCCTTGGTCTCCATTTAAAAACTTTTGAGTAAATCTCAAAAAGAAAAATGCTTAATGAAAATTTAATAAAAGGACAAATAATTGAATTAAAAGTGCAAGAAGAATTATTAAGATATGGATTTGATATTTCAATTCCTTCTTATAATGCATCAAAATATGATTTAATTGCAGATACAGGATAGGAATTACTTAAAATTTAGATAAAAAAATCTATTAGCAATTCAAAATCTTCTTTTTCTTTTTCTTGTACAACTCAAAATGTTAAAAGTTCAACTGGAGCAAAACATAAATATACTAAAGAAGAAATTGATTATTTTGCAACAGTTTGGAAAGATAAAGTTTATTTAATTCCAGTAGATGAAACATCAACACAAAAAACAATTCAATTTTCTGATGAAACTTATCTTGCTGAAAACATTTTAAAAAGTTATGAAAGATTAAGTGATATAGAATTATATAATTCTTCACATAATGGAAAATATTATTGTGAAGATTGTGGATGTGAAATATCTTATGGATCAAAAAAATGTTTATCTTGTCGAAATAAAGAAAAAAGTAAAAACATTCCAGATAAAAATATTCTTAAAAATTTAATAAGAACTACATCATTTACAAAAATTGGAATACAATATGGAGTAACAGATAATGCTGTTAGAAAATGGTGTGATAAATATAATTTACCAAGAAAAACTGGAGATATAAAAAAATATTCTTAGAAGGAATGGGATTTACTTTAAAGCATTTTAGATGGAAACCAAAGAGGTGGGTTCGAGTCCTACACTTCCTGTTCGGAGCAAAGCTCCTCACAAAATATTTTTTTATAAGGAGATTTAATGACAGAAGAATTCATTGAAAATTCATTAAAAATTTATTTTAAAGAAATGAGTTAGATTAAAATGCTATCTCAAGAAGATGAAATTTATTATGCTCAACGTGCAGAACGAGGAGATTAGACTGCACAAGAGGCATTAATTAATGCAAATCTTCGTCTAGTTTGTTCTTTAGCAAAACGATATGAAGGCTGCGGTCTTTCTTATTCTGATTTAATCCAAGAGGGCAATATTGGTTTATTAAAAGCTGTTAAAAAGTATAATTATAGAAAAGGCTTTAGATTTTCAACATATGCTGCTTGGTGGGTTCAATAGTGCTTATCAAGAGCAGTTGCCGATAATGGAAGAACTATTAGAGTTCCCGTACATATAATTGAAAATGTTAATAAAATGAGAACTCAAATTCGTAGTTTAACATTACAATTAAATCATGAACCAACTTTAGAAGAAATTGCTACTGAATTAAATCTTCCAATTGAAAAAGTACAAGAATTATTGTCTTATATGGAATCTAATATTATTAGTTTAGATGCCCCAATTAATGATAGTGAAGAAGATGATTTTAATATTGGAACCTGTATTGAAAATAAAACTTGTATAAATCCAGAAAAATTATGTTTACAAAAAGATAAAATGAATATTGTAAATGAAATTATTTCAACACTTTCTAAAAGAGAAGCTGACGTAATTAGAAAACGTTTTGGAATTCTTGATGGAAAATCTTTAACTTTAGATGAAATTGGAAAAGAACTTGGTTTAACTAAAGCACGAATTGGACAAATTGAAGCTAAGGCTTTAAGAAAACTGCGGACCCCCGCTCGTGCGAAAGCTTTACGCGAGTGCCTAGCAGAATAACAAATAAAATTTTATATTAAAAAGATGATTAAAAAGGAGTATGTTTATGAAGAATAGGTTTATTTAGACACTTCTCATTGCTACTACTATGGCAGTAATGACTGTATCTACAGCTTTTGCTGCTAATTATTGGAGCATTGAGAATGATGAATGGAAGTATTTCGACAAAAATAATACTGTAATTACTAATAGTTGGACTAAATCAAATAATGATTGGTACTATGTTGATTCAAATGGTAGTTTAGTAATGAATACCATTTTAGAAGATGATGATAATTTTTATTATTTAGATGCTACTGGTGCTATGATTCGTGACCAGTGGATTAAATCTGAAGATGATTGGTATTATTTTGGTTCAGATGGAAAAGCATATAGAACTAAGAAAGATGAACTTACTGGTTCTAATTTAAAAAATATTAATGGTAGAAAATATGCTTTTGATTCTAACGGAAAAATGCTATATGGTTGGATTGATGCATCTAGTGCAGAAATGGTTGATGAAGACGATTCAGATGGATGGAAAACCGCAACTTATTACGCTGGAGATATTGATGATGGTGTAATTACTACTGGATGGCGTCAAATTACTGTTGAAGATGATGATGAAACCAAAGATTATTGGTTTTATTTTAAATCAAATGGTAAGAAAAATACTAATGAAAAACAAACCATTAATGGAAAGACATATCGTTTTGATCCAGAAGATGGTCATATGTTGAGCGATTGGGCATCTGCTTCTTCTTCTAATGCTATTGCATCTGATAGCAATATGATTCATATTAATGATGATGGTAGTGTAACCAAGAAAGGTTGGGTACATGCGGTTCCTGATGAAGATTATCTTCAGGAAGATTATGATGACAACAAATATTCTTGGTGGTATACAGATAATAGTGGAAAAATTGTAAAAAATACTATCAAGAAAATTAATGGAAAGCATTATGCTTTTGATGAATATGGTCGTATGCTATATGGTCTTGTAACATTAGATGGAGATACATATATTATGTCTGATGGAGATAAAGATTTTATTGAATATACTGCTGATGAAATTAAAGCAGGTTCTTTTGATAAACTATATTATTTCTCCACAGAAGAAGATGGTTCAAGAAAAACTGGAACAGTAAAAATTGAACTTGAAGATGACACATATGATTTTTATTTTAAGAGTAATGGTGAAGCAGAAGATGGATATGTTTCTAAGATTAAGAAATATGTAAAGAATGGTATCATTTTAAAAGCCAATAAAGATGAAGGTAATTATGCAGGATTGAATGATGATGGTTCTTTATCTTATGGAAATGATATTAGTGAAGGACAAATTCTTGTAAATACTTCTGGAGCTATTGCAAAAAATAAGAACAATGTAAATGATGGTAATGATATTTATATCTTTACTGATAAAAATGGTATTGTCATTTATGTTGGTGATAAATTAAAATCTAAAAAAGATGGTTCAATAGAAATTAAGGGTAAGACCTACGAAATTGATTAATAATATAAAAAGGGAAGATATAAATCTTCCCTTTGATTTTTTATAAAAAATTTAATATAATATTTATATTAATAAAAAAGTTTTAGGAGATATTATGAACGAAACTGAATTGAAACAGGCACTTGAAGAGTTACAAAAAAATAAAAAATAGTCCAAAAAAAGATGGTTCAATTGAAGTAAAAGGCAAAACTTACGAAATTGATTAAAAAATAAATAAATAAGAGGGGATAAATTATCCCCTCTTATTTAAGAGTAAAAGGAGAAAAAATGATATTTACTATTATTGGAATTTTAATTATGTTTCTTCCGATAATTTTAAAATTATCTGCAACATGTTAGTTATTATGTATATTTTTTGCTTCTATTTTTTTATGGATAACTAATTCAATAGAAACAGGAAGTATTTTATGTTTATCTGCACTTTGTTTATTACCAGGTATTACTCCAGCAATTATTTTTACAAATTCTTTTGGTAATACAACAATTATGTTTTTAATTTTTAGCTTTTTATTAACTTATTCATTAAGTGAAACTGGAGTATTAAAAAGAGTGGCTTTATCTTTTATAAATAATCCAATAGCTAAAAGAAATATATGGTGTTTTATAGGTTTTTATTTTTTATCTATACTATTTTTAGGTAGCTTTACTGCGCCAACAACAATTTTTATTTTATTTTATGGAATTACACAAGAAATTTACAAAATTCTTAATTTAAATCAAGGTGATAAACTAGCAAGAAATATGATGATTGGTACAGGATTTTTAGCTTCCATATCTTGTGCAATGACACCAATCGCGCATACTTTTCCATTAATGGCATTAGGTTATTTTCAAGCATCAACAGGAAATATTATTTCATATATTAGTTATTTAAAATATGGATTACCTATTGGAATTATTCTTGGAATAATTACTTTTATATTATTATCTTATAATATTAAGAATGAATATAATTTAAAAGAAATTAATTTTGAAAAAATACCTTGGTCACAAAAAGAAATTATTTCTTCTTTAGTTTTTATATGTGTTGTATTCATTTGGTTAATCATCGGTATTTGGCCAAAAACTTTTGTTACTTTAGCTTCTTTAGGAACTGTTTGGCCAGCAATGATAGGATGTATTATTTTAAGTTTAACTGGATGTTTAAATATTTCACAAGGATTTTCTAAAGGCATTTCTTGGACAGCAATTCTTTTATGTGCAGCAACACTATCTTTAGGTTCTATTTTAAAAATGGAAGAGTTTGGTATATTAGCTGCTATAAATAGTTTTTTAAACCCGATTTTAATTAATACAAATATTTTATTATTAATTATTATTTTAACAGTTGTTTTAACAAACTTAATTTCTAATATTGTAACAACTACTATTTCTTATAATTTAATTGTACCATTTTTATTAACTTCAAATCTTTTTAATCCAATAGTAGCAACAATTTTTATTGGAATTGGTGCATCTTTAGCTTATGCTTTACCATCTTCTATTGCTCATATTGCTTTAGCTGGAAGTTCTGGATGGGCAACTTCTAAAGATATGTTTAAATATGGAAGTGTTATGATTGTTATTAGTATTATTACAATGTTTATTATTGGGAGCATTATATAAAATGTTAAAAACCTATAGAGAACAATTAGATAAAATTGATACTTAGATTATTGAATTATTAAATCAAAGATTTGAAATTTGTCAATTAATTGGCGAATATAAAAAAAGAAATAATTTATCTATATATGATGTAGAAAGAGAAAAATAGATGTTTTTAAGATTATCTCAATTAGAAAAATATCCAAATATGGTAAATTTTATTTTTCCTTATATTACTAAGTATTCTCGTTCATTACAATAATTTTTGATTTTTTTAAAAAATTTTTGTATAATATTTTTAGAAAGTTAAAAAGAAAGGAAAAAAAATATGCATGGTGGCGGTATTGAATTTTTTTAAAAATTGATTTTTTAAAAATTTTATTTTATAATATATATAGAAAATAAAAAGAGGTGATTTAACAATGTATAAATCTTATAGAAGAAATCATAAACAGCATCGTATTAATGGAGATAAGAGAAATCGAATTGGACTTCCTACTGGTATTCTTGCTTCTGATGGAAGTGAGCTACTTACCGGAGATAAAATCTTTTTTAATAAGAACATTTGTATTGTTCTTTATGGGGGCAGAGATCTTAATACGTTTGAGGCTTGTCCTATTAAGTGGTGTTGGTTTGGAGAGAAAAATCTTATGGATTATCGTTGTTACAGTACTTCTTTTACTCTTCCAAGAGACAATGGTGCTAAGATGACGATTTTTAAAATTGATTAAAGGAGCTTATTATGAATACTTCTTATACAGCATCTGAAAATATAACAATTAAAAAGCCTCCATTGGGAGTGCCGCCAGCTTATATTATGATTGAAGCAAGAATTAAGGAGTTGGGTGAAGCTATTGGTCGATATGATACTTGACACAAACAACAGATCAGATAAGATCTTGGGCAAAGGAAATTATAATTTATTGTGACACAAGTGATGCAATAAAAAATATTCAAAAAGAAACAAAAACCGAAGAACCTCTTGAAACAATAGTGGTAGAAAAATCAGGTGAAGGTCCATGGTCTTCTACTTTAGTAAGAGATTATTATCCTAAATATCATACTCAAATATTAGAATATTTTTATTCTGATAATAAGCGAATGACTACAAAGTATTGTTGTAATTGCGGACAGCGATTAAAATTTAAAAAAATAAATTATAATTAAATATTGAATATTTACCGTGTAAATAAAAAGATAAAAAATTGATTTTTTAAAAAATTTTTTGTATAATATTTTTAGAAAGTTAAAAAGAAAGGAAAAAAAGATATGCATAGTGGTGGCATTGAACTTTTCTGAAAATTGATTTTTAAAAAAATTTTTGTTATAATATTTTTAGAAAGTTAAAGGACAAAAATTTTAAATTAAAGTTTTTTAATTTTTAAAACTAATACAAAAGATAAAGACTCATACGGCAATTTTTAATTTACAAGCTGATAATTAAAAATTTGACCAAAAGTCAACGAAGTAGATTTTTTTAAGTAAGTTTTTTGTAACTTCTATAATTACTAAAAACTGCTTAGAGTCTTGTTGTGCAAAATCGGTAGGCAAGTACAGAGTTATATATTTTTATATAATGTAAAAGCCAAAAGAAAATAAAGCTGAATTACTTAGGGACACCGAGGAGAGACACCTCATAGAGCGGGGGAAGATCCATAAGATACTCTAAAACTATCTGTGCAACCCTAATCAGATGCGTGTGATTGCGGCCGCCGCTCCTGCGACGACTTACTGCACACCCGATTTAAAACTCTTGCGTTGATAGGTGGCAAGAGATACCTAATCCAAACCCACCCTGGACGGTATAAGCACCTATCTGTAATGATTAAAACTGGATACATGACCCAGTATAAAAAGGTGTCGCGCTAGCAGACCGCAAGTTCGCAATAGTCTGCTAACTTTCTTAAAGGAGTGTATAATGAAAGAAATTAGAGATTTTCCTAAAGTTGGAGATATGATTCATATTTATTGTATGTTTGGTGAATCTGAATATTCTGGAAAAGAAGGAATTGTTACATCAATTGATGATATGAATCAGATTCATGGAACTTGGGGTGGATGTGCTTTAGTTTCAGGAGATGATTATGTAATTCTTAAAGAAGATTAATAAGATGGGCCGGTAGCATAACTGGGAATGCGCTTCACTTGCAATGAAGAAGATTGGGTTCAAATCCCACCGTGTCCACTATCAATAGAAGAATGAGGGGAAGCCTAGCGACAGGGGAGGAAACGATTTAATGTTCTCATTGGCGTTAAAGCCTTTAAATTGGTATATATCGTAACCAACTTCGCGGAAAGTAGTTCTTCTATTGATTTTTTAAAAAATTTTTATTATAATATATTTATAAGAATTAAAAAAGAAAAAACGCTGTTCAGCAATTATTGACTTCGCCATGTATTTATTAAATCTAAAAATTGAAGTTTTTTAGTCGGCGTTTTGTGAATTAAAGAAGAAATTTGAAAAATTAAAAAATTTTTATTATAATATATATATAAGATAAAAAAAGATACATACAGCAAATTTTTATAGTCAATGCAAATTTATAATTCCTGGTTAAAACTTGCTCAAACTTTTTGTATCTTGAAATTATGCCCAGTAGCTCAGTTGGTTAGAGCACGCGGCTGTTAACCGCGGTGTCGTGAGTTCGAGTCTCACCTGGGCAGCTAAGCCTCTGTAGCCGAACTGGCATAGGCGTCTGCCTTAGGAGCAGAAATTTGGGGGTTCGAATCCCTCCAGAGGTATTAAAAATATTTTGTATCAATCCGAAATATTTTTGCTAAGAATAGTGATTGATTGGCTATAGCTCGACAGGAAGCTAAAGCGTTTGTCAGTACGTTCTATCAAGAAAAACTGACAATATTATACAGTGGCGGAATAAGTAGACGCAATGGACGAGATGCCATAAATGAGTCGTTCCTCATGATGCAATGGTATGTAAGGTGTAAATCCTTACCTGTATAATATATTAATAAGTATAAAATTTAATGGCTTCGTAGCTCAGTAGCGTAGAGCGCTGCTCTGTCACAGCAGAGGTCGGGGGTTCGAGTCCCCTCGGGGTCGCTTGACTATGTGGTGTAATGGAAGTCGATTTAAGTATACAACACACCAAGTGGTCTTTTGGAGATTTAGGTTCAATTCCTAACATAGTCGCTTCCACGGACGCGTGGGGAGAAGCTAGTTATCTCTTTCGAATAAAAGACTAAAACGTAAAGTTTTTTAAAGAAAACAGCTAGCAAATTGACGTCAAAAGAGGTGGAAATCCTCAACCTTTCTATGGATGAAGAGGAAGTCGCCCAGTAGGGGAGATGTAGGTGCAAATCCTGCTAGAGAGGACTTAAGGAGTTTACTCCTTATATCAGCAATTAACACGCCTCTTAACAATGCGTACCAAGTTAATTCAATGTATAATATAGTAATGGTGACTGAATTAAATAGTGTACATAAACATTCAGAGAGTCCACCACACTGCGGCGGTCGGGAGAGTGAGACCATAGCAGACTACCTATGTTGCGGGAGTCATGACCTGCGGAATTCAGGCTATAGATGCAGAGGGAGCCTAGAAATGGATAAAACTATATTATATCATAGGTGGTACTAAAGCAGTACCTTAATGAGGCAGAGACACTTGCACCGCCTATCCCTTCCTCCAGTTTAGTGGTGTGCATCGCGGAGGTAAACCTAAACCACGATCCTCCAGCTTTATGGTTGCTACGAGAAGAGATTGGAACCATATCTTTTCTCGCTTAGCTCAGCAGGGAGAGCATCAGTCTTACAAACTGGGGGTCATTGGTTCAAGTCCAATAGTGAGAATTATTATTTGCCGAAGTAGCCGAATTGGCATAGGCACTCGCCTCAAAAGCGATAATTTGTGAGTTCGAATCTCACCTTCGGTACTGGTTTATTTGCAAGTTTATTGATAGTTGTATCAAACTCATCAGTTTTTAAGGCACATACAGCAAAAATAATTTCTATTTACAGTAAAACTTTTAATTTTATATCGTAGATAAAAGTGTCTTATTTTGATAAAAAAGGAGGATTAAAATGTATCCTGGTGGAGATAGAACAGTTTTTTAAAAAATAAAAAGATAATAAAGTTGATTTTTTAAAAAAATTTTTATATAATATATATATCAAATAAAAGAGAAAGAAAAAAATGGAAATAGTAAAAATGTTTAATTCAATTGAAATGCAGAAAGAAACAGGTATTCATGTTTTAGATATTTATAACGGTAATTTTTCCAATGATGTTGCTATTCCATGGTGGATAGGCAATAATGAATATGATGAAGATTATAAAAAGATTGATAATTATCTTCTAACACATGGAGCAAGTCCTAACGAAAAAGTTTGGATAGATGTTACATGGTAATTTAAAAATATTTGATTTTTTAAAAAATTTTTATTATAATATATATATAAGATAAAAAAGACAGTAACAGCAATTTATAAAAGTATTTGGCTGTTCACCAATTTTATTTTTAATTCTGTCTTGGAGAAAAAATATGGAAGATAAATATTATTGGGATTCATTCGATTGTGAAATTCAGTGTGAAGAAGTTTATTATGAAGAATATGAAATAATTGATGAATAAGATATGCGGCCCCGTCGGCAAGTGGTCTAAGCCGTCGCCCTTTCACGGCGGAGTCAGGAGTTCAAATCTCCTCGGGGTCATTAAGGTCTCTTCGACTAATGGTTTAGGTCAGTAGCCTCTCAAGCTACAAATGATGAGTTCAAATCTCTCAGAGATCATTTGCGGGGTAGTAGCAGTCCGGTAGCTCGTCAGTCTCATAAACTGAAGGTCATGGGTTCAAATCCCATCCCCGCCACTGCTCATAACAAAATAAGAGCATTAAAAGATGTGCAGCTGTCACGACTTAAGTGACTTTCCTTTCTGTAAGAAAGAACCACAACTAGGAGAACCGTAGCAAGAATACTTTTACCTCTTTCTGATTCTGGGCGCTACGGCTGTGGGGACAAGCTATCCTTTTTCTATATAGTTAAGTATATAGAAACAAAAGAATTTTCCGAATGGCTTCTTTTACATCTAGTCTATTTATTTTTTTATACCTTTCTTTCAATAAATAGATTGTTTTTCTTGCCATTCGTTTTTTTTATACTTGGCGCCATAAGCCTAATTGGTAAGGCAGAAGGTCGCTAACCTTCGAGTAATCGAGTAATCGGTGTACTGGTTCAAGTCCAGTTGGCGTCGCTTGGCTTAAAGCCAATAACTTATAAGTTATAAAAGAGATTAAAAAATGCGGTGGCGGAATATGTAGACGCAATCGGTCTAGGGGAGAGGATGCCATGGATAACCAACCTAACGAAATCAGTTGACTTACACAGATATAGATAAGCGGCAGACATGGTTTGTAAGGTGAAAATCCTTACCCGCATATTTTTTGTGCCAATATAATTCAACGGTAGAATGTGTCTCTCATACGGATAATATAGAAGTTCGATTCTTCTTGTTGGCACTGTGGCTGTGGCTCAATGGTACAGCAGCGGATTGTGGATCCGCCATTTGCCGGTTCAAATCCGGTCGGTCACATTTTATCTCCATAGCTCAATTGGAATAGAGCATATGCCTTCTAAGCATAGGGTTGAAGGTTCGAGTCCTTTTGGAGATGTTTAACTCGTCCTGCTGATTATTATATTTTTTTTATAATTAGGAGGAAAAGTAAATGAAAAGATTAATTTTACTAATATTAATGATATTATCACTTAGTGTAAATGTATATGCTAGTGATGAACAACAGATTACAAAACAAGAAATTTTTCCTGTTAAGGAATATATAGGAGAATTCACAATTACTTATTATTGTCCTTGTGGAAGATGCAATGGATATGATAAGCATGGTAATCCAAGGTCTTATGACAGATATGGAAATCCACTAGTTTGGGGAACTGTAGCAGTTGACCCAAGAATTATTTCAATGCATTCTCGTTTAGAAATTGAAGGCTATGAAGGTACAGAATTCGTAGCAAGAGATGTTGGTAGTGGAGTAAATAGAAATCATATTGATATGTATGTGCCAGTAAGTCATTCAGAAGCATCAGACATGGGAGTTAGAAAACACGTTAAAGTTTGGTCTATTAAATAATAATGTCCCGTAGCTCAGTCTGGTGAGAGCGGCGGCCTTATAAGCCGTGTGTCCTGGGTCCGAATCCCAGCGGGACGAGTTAGTCTCTGTAGTATAAAGGATAGTACGTGCGGCTACGGACCGTAAAATCGGGGTTCGATTCCTCGGGGAGACGCTTAATTGATTTTTTAAAAAATTTTTGTTATAATATTTATAGAAAGTTAAAGAGAGTATATATTTTGAAAGTGAGGTAAAAAATATGTTTACTGTTATGTATATTGATGATTTTAATTGTAAGCACCTTACCGTTGCCAGAAATATTGCTGAACTTAATTTTTTAAAGAGTCGATTTGATATTGTTGAGTATTCTCCTATTAAGGAGTAAATGATTGAATTAATTTTAATTCGGGATATAGCTCAGCTGGTTAGAGCGTACGCCTGATAAGCGTAAGGTCAGTGGTTCGAGTCCACTTATCCCGATTTAATACGGGGCGTAGCTCAGTTTGGTAGAGCGCTAGTTTTGGGAACTAGATGCCGCAGGTTCAAGTCCTGTCGCCCCGACTAAATAATATAAATTTTATATTATTATTTATAATTTCATAAAGGGGAGGGAAAATGAAGAAAAATAAAATTGCCTTTATTCTAGGTACAGTGCTTATTGTATCATCTTGTTTCCCAGTTAAAGCTGAAGTAGATATTATGTCTAATAATTCAGAAGCTGTTGGTTAGGATATTACTTCTAATGCAGAATAGAGTGATATAGAAGCTGCAATTGAAGAAGAAATAAATAATTCAGCTGAACAAAATGATTAGACAGATGATACTATAGAAGTAGAAGAGGGACAAAATGTAATTGAATCAACAGACAATAATAATGTTGAAACAACAAAAGAAGAAGAACAAACTGATTCAATAGATAATAATATTGAAGAAGAAGAACAAAATGTAACGGAATCAAATGATAAAAATGATTCTTCTGATGATGTTTTAGAAGAAGAAAATAGTAATAATGAAGTAACAGAAGAAGAAAAAAATACTGTTAAAACTGAAAATATTTCTTCAGATAATTTAGAAATTATTAATAATGATGATGGTAGTCAAACTATCACCTATGAAGAAAATATTTCTAATATTGATGAAAGTAATGTAGAAACTATAATTGAAGATAAAACAATAGAGCAAGAAGAAATTAAAGAATCTGTTGAAAATCAAAATGGAACATATGATTATAATATTAATGTTAATGAAGAACAAAATATTACTGAAATAATTGTTCCAACAGAAGATAAAGAAACAGCAGAAAATCTTGCTATAGAACATGAAGGTGAAGTTATTACAGAAGAGCATGTAGTAACTCAAGAAGTTTCTGAAACTTTTGATTCATTAGAAAAAGCGCAAGAATTTATTACAAATATTGAAGATAATCATACAGTAATTGAATCTACAATTACAGTAACTCCTGAACAAATTATTTCTGGTGTTACTGTAGAATAGATAGAAGAAAATGGTTATCATTGTATTGAAAATGAAGATGGAAGTTATGATATTATTGTAACAGGTGGACTTAAAGAAATTACAATTGATTTAGCATATTTAAGTGCGGTTTTAGAACCTGGAGATTCTATCTCAGCAGAAATTCATATTAAAAATGAATCTGGTGATGAGTATACAATAGAATCTTATAACAAAGAAGCAGAAGGTCCATTTCGTTATATTCGTACAACAAGATATAATGAATCTATGGGTGAAGCTGTTGGAACTTTAATGAATGGTGCATATACATATTATATACCTAATGATATTGTTAATATGCACGGACAAATGCATTTAGCTACTCCCGCAGATGAAGTTGTAAAATGGTATAATGAAAAAAATAATACACAACTTTCATATCGAGAAATTCAAAATACTATTACAGATGATTTATTATTAGAATATTACAATGAAGTTTTAAATAAAGAATATACTTCTTTATATGATGCTTGGGTAGATAATTTTAATAGTCGTCTTTGGGAAACAAAATACAATGGACAAGATGGAGAAGAGTTCTTTAAGACCTTAGAATGGAATAATAATGAACTTTCATTTATAGCAACTGCAACAGTTGATGGACCTGGAACAGATAATATGTATCAAAATTCTGTATGGGGTTACATTGAACAAATTGTTTTAAAAGTTGTTGATACAATTATTCCTGCATCTTATGAAGCTTCTGTTGTATATGAAGATACTGAATATTCATATTCAGTTAAATATGATGAGGTAGAAAAAACATATGCAATAGAAATAAAAGGAGAAGGAAATATTCCTGCTGTTGAAGTAATTATTCCTGAACCAACTCCAGAACCGGAACCAGAAGAACCCACTCCTACTCCAGAACCAAAGCCAGAAGAGCCAGCTCCTGAGCCTATACCTGAAGAAGTTATTCCAACCCCAATTCCAGAAGAGAAACCGGAAGAGGTAATTCCAACTTCTCCAGAGCCTAAAGAAGAAAAAAGTTCTGAATCTTCTTCTCATACAGATAGAATTTATACATCTGAAAAAAGAGAAGTAACTATTATAGAGGAAGAATTAGTTCCATTATCTGCGGAACCAGAAGTACTTGGTGTTTCAAGACCAATGCTTAATTCTCAACCAGAAGTTTTAGGAGTAAATAGACTTCCCCAAACAGGTAATTCATCATTTTATTATATTCTTCTTTTTATAATTACTGGTTTAACTTCTATAGTTATAGGTTTACATTTATCAAAAAAATTTGATTTTTCATAAAAAATATTTTATAATATATATATAAAGTTAGACAGATACAGCAAATTAAAGATTAAAATCTTTTTGTAGTGGGTTCAAATCCCATCGTATGCGCCATAATTGCATGTGTAGCTCATTTGGTAGAGCGAGAGACTATTTTCTGTCTAGGTATAGCCCCTTAGCGTAATTGGTAGCACACGGGACTTTGACTCCCGACGAGCTGGTTCGAACCCAGCAGGGGCTGCTATGTGATAGTCGGAAATTATCACAGAAATAATTCTCTGGGATGTCGCTTGAATAAAGCCAGTATACAATCATTTAAAGAGTGCGCGGCCGTGCTTTGACAATATATGTACACCAGAGCGGTTAAGGTTAATCCGTATAAAAACCTGTTTTTACGCGGGGTATGCCTAGTAGCGAGGGCAGGAGTCTGTAAAACTCTAACACTGGAAACAACGTAGGTGCGAGTCCTACCCCCGCGACTTTGGAATCACTTTCAAAAGGAACGCGTAAAATTAAAGTGAGAACCTGTTATCTTCGGTGGAGTTGTTCAGTAAAAAGCAAACCACCGCCATGAGATTGAGACTGCAAGGAGTGGTCATTCTATTTTATTAAAATAGAATTAGATGAGTTCAATTCTCATAATCTCAATTAGTAATAATGATGGCTGAAAGTTTAGTGTATTAACGAAAACCATAGGAGCAAACAAGATAGAGCTTTTATGCCCCCAATCAGTGAAAAAAGGATAATAGATGTAGCATGACTGTGATGCTCAGTAATTAAATAGATGGGTTTGGTATAACATAAAAATCTTCGCCCAGTGGAGCTGATTAGAAAATAATAGGACTTGGACATAACAGTGATTGAGTGATACGAATATGAAGTGCATGAAGTTGAAAGTAGCCAGTAAGTGAACATGCTTGGAGAAATCCGATATAGTTCTATCATTATTATGATAACTTTCAAATATATTTGGGGAGGGCGGTATAAGTCCGTATGCTAATTAAATAAGTTCTATAAAGCTAATAGAAAACTATTTAGTTGAAAAAACAGGGTTGAGCGCAGAAGAGACCGCTCCCACCAAATGTATTTGAAAGTTGAAACGCGAAGCGCAGTTCATTGCGCCGCTCGGGGTCATGTGCTCCGAAAACCTAAACAAAAAATGCTTTTAGAATTTTTTAATATAAAAGGTGCAACGACAGACTGAGGTGCTTTTTTGAGGAAGCTAGTTCGTATAACGCTGTTGCTAAGTGGAAATTTGAAAAACCAGCCTTTTTATATATGCCCTCTTGGCGCAATAGGTAGCGCAAGTGCCTTGTAAGCACTAGGTTGTGGGTTCGAATCCCATGGGGGGCTCTTTTATGTGGTTGTAGTGTAATTGGTTAACATTTGACTTTGCCAAAGTCAGGATTGCGGGATCGTTCCCCGTCAACCACTCTTTTGTTGATTTTTATAAAAATTTTTATTATAATATATATATAAAGTTAAGAAAGGATGTTAGTTATGGGAAGATATAAGTATTTTACTGATGAAAAGAGCCGGCGTGTTATTGTAGTTTCAACTTATGCAGGAAAGACTGTTCGAGGAGTTGCAAAGGCAGATCCGAGAGATGATTTTGATATTGATAGAGGAAAGAATCTTGCAAAGGCTCGTTGTGATATGAAGGTTGCAGAGAAGAGAGCTAAGAGAGCGCAGAGCAAGGTTGTTGAAGCTCAGAGAATTCTTGATGAAGCAAGAGATTATTATGTGCGTATGAGTGATTATTATAATGATGCTATTTCCGCACAGACTATGGCTAAGAGTAATCTTGAAGCTTTGACAGAATCTATGTAATATAGATTCTATATGGCGTGTATCCGGCTGGATGAGGAAGCGGTCTTGAAAACCGTTGGTTCGTGATGAGCGGCTTGGGGGTTCGAGTCCCTCACACGTCGTTCATACATAAAAGGAAAAAATATGAAACATTTAATCTTTTTAGATGAAAATGATATTCGAGAATTTATTGCAGAAAGATTTTCAGTAAATATTGAAAAAGTAACAGTAACTCCATATATTACAACAGAAGGTCATGGAATGGGAGAGCATGATGTAGCTAAGGTAAAAGTGTCTGTTGAAGTTCAAGCCTAAAATAAAGACGCATACAGCAATTTTTTCTTTTGGTTAAAAATTTTGTCTGTAAAACAAAATCAGTTGGTTCAATTCCAACAAAATTACGCGTCTTGGAGATTGTAATATTGCCCCATAGTGTAAAGGTAAGCACAGCGGTCTCTAAAACCGTAAACCCTCTGAAGGTGCATGTCTGGGTTCGAGTCCCAGTGGGGCTGGCATCATAGCTTTCATAAAACTTAATATTGTAGGAGGTTTTGCCTATGTATAAAACAAGTGCAGAACGACGTCATAATGATTGGACAAAAGCAATTCGTAAGATGAAGATTTGCAAGGAAATTAATCATGGATATGGATTTTATGATAATCTTCATCAATATAGTAAAAATAAAATCCATTGTTCTTGTCCTATGTGTTCAATGAAAACCAAAGGAATGGCTTTTGGTAGTGAAAAAGGACGACATAAAGGATATAACTACTCTATTAAAGATTTAAAAAGATATGAAGAAATGAATGATGAATTAAAAGAATGTGCATAATTTAAGTAAAGACAGATACAGCAAATTTTAATCTTACTTGATAAATAGTATTAGGATATACAAAAAACCCTCCACGTTTTTCTTACTGGTTCGAATCCAGTTATAATAATCAAATAAGCTGTCTTGTAGAAAATTTTATGCGGGTATGGTGGAATAGGCAGACACAAGGGACTTTTATCTTAGCAACATAAAAGTTCAGAGCCTTATAATAGAAATATTATAAGTGAAGGTGGCTAATTCGGCGAAAGGCTAAGAGAACGCCGAGCTAAATTTTTTGGGTAGACCGTAATAATTTATCAAAAACGTCTTCCATATTTTTATGAAAGAAAAAAGTTTTTGGAGGAATTTATTATGGCATTAAGAAAATATGATAAAGAATGGTTAACTGAACTTTGCAAAGAAAGTTATTCTTTAGCTGAAGTTTTACGAAAAGCTGGTCGAAAATAGGCTGGTGGAAATCAAGCAACCTTAAAGAAAAAAATTGAAGAATTTAATATAGATATTTCACATTTTACAGGTTAGCTTTGGAATAAAGGTAAAACTAAAGAGTAGGATAATAGAATTGTTAGTACAGAAAAATATTCTTTAGATGAAGTATTTGTTAAAAATAGTCCAGTAACACAAAAAGTTTTAAGAGGATATGTTGAAAGACATAAAATATTACCTTATATTTGTGAAAACTGCGGTTGTGATGGACATTGGCAAAATGGTATTATTTCTTTAGAAATAGATCATAAAAATGGAGATAATAAAGATAATAGAATTGAAAATTTACATTATCTTTGTCCAAATTGTCATGCTTTAACAAATACTTATAGAGGTAAAAATATAAAAACCCAAAAATAAATGTGTAGAGACTATAGACCATCCACCTAAGTCATATAATATGATAAGGTGAAAACATAGTCCAGACCACAACGATTTTATATCGGCTATGGAAACATAGAGTGGCAGGAAAATCCCTCGGAGTTAATCCGTGCCGGTTCAAGTCCGGCTACCCGCACTAAGGGGAAATAGCCCAAATGGTAGAGGCGCGTAATAGGTTGGGTAGAAATATTCAATGTCAGCAATCATCTTTTGCATTGGAAGCACGTACATGTAGGTTCGAATCCTATTTTCCCCACTATGAAGATTTATACTTCTTATTTTTATCAAATTAGAAATTTTAAACCATATATGATTCCTGTATCAACAGCAAAATGGGACCCAAAATGGTTTCATGATTTTACTGGTTCATATGATTATATTTTTAAAGATAAACGAGGAATATGGAATGGTTTAAGAGCAAATATTCTTAATTTTCCAGAAGAAAGATATGTTGAAAATAATCGATGCGGCGAGGCTTGTTCTTTAGTCACTAAAGACCCAAGTAAGTGCGGTTTTATGACTGAACTTGCACGATATTATGATTCATTAAATTTTCAAGATATTCTATTAAATTTGGAACGATTAGGAAATCGAGTCAAGGAAAATGACGGATTTATAGAAGAACCTATCGTAGTGCTAATTGTATATGAAGTACCTTCTAACAAATGTAGCGAAAGAGAAGTCCTTCATAAATGGTTTCAAAAAAATGGATATAACCTAACTGAATTATCTTATCCTATTAAAAATAATTATTAAAGGAGATGGTTATATGTCGCGCTCATATAAAAAGCACGCATATGCTGGAGATAATAAAGGAAAATGGAAAAAAAGAATTGCTAATTCTAAAGTTAGAATGTATTTAAAAAATCATGAAAATGTATTAAAATTTGGTGATTTTAAAAAAGTACATGAATCTTGGGATATATGCGATTATGGATGGTTATATGATTGGGAATCTTATTGGCAACATGAAGTACAGTCTTGGTATGCTTGGGGATATCAATATTATCCTTTTCCAGATAAAGACAAAGAATATTGGTCTTGGTATAAATGCTATAAAAGAAAATAATTTGATTTTTTAAAAAATTTTTTGTATAATATATATAGAAAGTTAAGAAATACTTTCTTTCCCTCTTTAAAAAGTCCCTCTGTGTTAGTTGTTTTAGAGTATTTTCAACATTAAATAAAAATACTCGTTTTTTGCGGGTGTCGTATAATGGTTAATATATTAGCCTTCCAAGCTAAGGATACGGGTTCGATTCCCGTTACCCGCTCTGATGGAATAGACTTAATTGCTATTACCATCATTATAGGAAACTTGAGAGCCTCACAGCAAACCTTTCCTTTTCTAAAAGTTTAACCTTAAAACAAATTTTGGGATATTTGTGAAGGAAAAATATGCTGGGTAATTGAAAATTTATGTTGGGGAGTGGCTCTCGTAATTAAGACTCCGCCAAGATAGATAAGTAAGTTGCGTTAACCAGCATATTTTATTAATTCAAAAATAGGAGAATTAAAAATGATGATGTCTTGTAAATCTTTTAAATAGAATATCGTGATTATTACATAAGAAAAGTCATCTTTTCTCTATTTTTGATACATTTTTTAGGGAAGATAGACTTAGTTTATCTTCCCATTTTTTTCATTTTAGGAGATTAAAAAATATGAGATTATTAAAAAAGATTGATGATGTTAATAAATTTTGGGAAAGTGTTAATAAATGCACTGGATCAGTAATTTTACTTAAAAATGATGGTTCTGAAATGCTAAATCTTAAATCCACTCTTAGTAGATATATTGCTGTTGGCGAATTACTTAAAGAGCATGGTGATGAATATGAGCTTTTTTGTGGTAATAAAGAAGATGAAATGATTATGCTAAATTTCTTTTCATATCTTCATGCAGAATAAATAAAATATGCGCGTGTCGCCTAGAGGCTAGGGCAACGGACTTTTAATCCGTCAAGCAAATTAGCTTATCGCGGGTTCGAATCCCGCCACGCGCACTATGCATTCGTAGCTCAGCGGCAGAGCAACCGCCTCTTAAGCGGTAGCGCGAGAGTTCGAATCTCTCTGAATGCACTTTTGGCTGGATAGCTCAGTTGGTAGAGCGGCGGACTGAAAATCCGTATGTCCCCAGTTCAATCCTGGGTCCAGCCACTTATGCGGTGGCGGAATAGGTAGACGTGAAAGGCAATAGTATAGCGCAGGGGACTTCGTTGTACGCCATGCATGGTGCAAATCCTTGCCCGCATAATATGTCGGTATTCAAGTATTGCAAACACTGTATATCGGTTTTCCGCAGAACAAAAGTGGTAACAAAATCTGTGGAGGTGCGACTGATTACCACAAAGTCGCATTTCGGAATGTAGCTTAAAGGTAAAGCTTTGATGGTAAACAACAAGGAGTTCATCACTTACTTGTGATGCGGGTTCGATTCCCGCCATTCCGATTTATCCAGTGGCGGAATAGGTAGACGCTATCTCCCATGGGCGACACTCGGATGCATACGAGAGACAATGTTGGAAGGGGAGCTTAAAATAATAGGTCGTCATGTAAGGTGCAGATCCTTACCTGGATAATTTGCAATATAAGAGTAGATTATTGCAAAAAAATAATTGTGAAAGGTAGGAATTTTACAATGAAAATTTTAAGTGACAAAACAAACAAAGAATATGCAACAGTAGAAGAGTGTCTCGCTGCAGAGAAGGCATTTGATGAAATGGTTGCAAAACAGTAGGCAGAAAAAGAAAAAGCTCTTGCTGAAAAGAAAGCTAAAGAAGAAAAACTTGCTGCAGAGCGTAAAGCTCGTGCCACAGAAGTTGAAGATGCTTATAAAGCAGTTCTTGGCGCAGATAGACATTATCAAGAACTTCTTTCTGCTTTTGTAAAAGATTATGGTAGTTTTCATATGACCCTTCATACTGGAAATCTTAATCCATTTAATTCTTTTACTCATTTTTTTGATAATTTTTTCTAAAAAAATAAAAGGGAGATTTTATTCTCCCCGATTGGCGCTTTCGTCTAATGGATGGATGGGGGTCTGCAAAACCTCAGGTATGGGATCATGACCCATAGGCGCCTTAATAAGATATATATAATAATTGTTAAAAAGGAGAAATAAAATGCCTTTAAATACAGGATATTTGACAGCAAAAACAGATAAAGCATCAGATGAGACTTTTACTCCTGCTTATGCTGTAAAACCACTTATAAAATATATTGAAGATTATCGAAATAGACATAATAAATAGAATCTTACTATTTGGTGTCCTTTTGATACGTCTAATAGTAAATATGTAGAAGTTTTATCTAAAATAAATAATGTAAAAATTATTTTTACACATATTGACTCTGGAGAAAATTTCTTTTTTTATGAGCCAAAAGAAAATTATGATTTAATTATTTCAAATCCACCTTTTTCATGTAAAGATGATATTTTAAAAAGACTTTCCGAATTAAATAAACCTTATGCAATGTTATTACCAATACCAACATTGCAAGGACAATCTCGTTTTCCTTATATGAAAAATATTCAATATTTGGGATTTGATAAAAGAATTAATTATTATAGAGATTCAAGTATGACTCAAACATAGCAAGGAGTTTCTTTTGGTTCTTGTTATTTATGTAAAGATTTTTTACCAAAAGATTTAATTATAGAAGAGTTAGAAAGAGAATAACTATGATAACAAATGGATTTGGTGGAGCAAATACTCAAACAGGACTTTTTTTTGAAATTGAGACAGATTTAAAAACAAATTTAGAAAAAGCTAATATTGATATATCAAAAATAATATTTTGTAGTAAATATGAATTTCCAAAACTAATGAAAGAATATGGCTTTGATATGACAGAATATTTTGGAAAAAGATATTTACCAGATGAAGGATTTATTTATAAAAATCATTTATATATAATTGAAAAAAAATATCAAAGTGTAAGTGGCTCTGTCGATGAAAAAATTCAAACTGGACCTTATAAAAAACTTATTTATGATATTTGCGCTGAAAAATTAGGATTAAATGGAGCTTCATATATTTATTTATTAAAAGGAAGTGCTTTTAATACTCCTAAATATACTACTCATCAAATTCCATATTTAATTAATAATGGTATTTCAGTTTATTTTGATAATTTTCCAATATCAAAATATTTTAATTGATTTTTTAAAAAATTTTTATTATAATATATTTATAAGAATTAAGAAATAAATAAACAATTAATTTTCCTCTTGATCCAAGAGGAGTCAATGAGAAAAAGGAGAACAAATTATTATGAATAAGTTTATTGCAGGACTTCAGAACGAAAACAATTTTGGTTTTACTGAGAATGGTGCTATTAAGAGAACTTCAACTGGCACTAAGCTGCTTGATATGTTTGCTCTTGGTGGCGCATATCGTTCCAGAAGTGATGAAGATGTGATTCTTCTTTTTAAGAACGCTTATGAAGAGAATCCTGTTTATGCTCTGAAGTGCCTGTTTTATCTGCGTGATGTGCGCGGTGGTCAGGGTGAGCGTAGATTTTTCCGTACCTGCCTGCATTGGGCAGCAGACCATTATACTGATGCTATGAAGAGAAATCTGATTAATGTCAGTGAGTTTGGTCGTTGGGATGACCTTTACGCTTTTGTTGGAACTCGTCTTGAAAAGGATGCTTTTCAGATTATTCGCGACCAGCTTTCACTGGACGTTGCTTGCAAGACTCCGTCTCTGCTTGCAAAGTGGCTGAAGTCTGAAAACACCTCAAGTGCGGAATCCCGCAAGCTGGGTAACATGACCCGTGAGTTTCTGGGCATGACTCATAAGCAGTACAGAAAGACTCTGTCTATTCTCCGCGAGCGCATTAATGTGCTTGAAAGACTTATGTCTGAAAACCGCTGGGATGAGATTGAGTTTGACAAGATTCCGTCTAAGGCTGGTCTGAAGTATCGTAATGCGTTTGCGCGCAGAGATATTATCAAGGCTAAGTACGAGGCTTTTGCTAAGGACGAGACTACGAAGGTTAATGCTAAGACTCTGTATCCGTACGAGTGTGTAGCAGAAGCTTTCAAGGTTATGGGTTATGGTGACAATTGGTATCGTACCAATGCTAAGTCTATTGATGACGTAGATCGTTTAATGGTCAACAAGTATTGGGATAATCTTGCAGATTATTTCAATAATGCTACCTTTAATGGTATGGCTATTGTTGATACTTCAGGTTCTATGTGCGGTAGTGAAGCATCTGCTCCTATCAATGTAGCTATTTCTCTTGGTATGTACTGTGCTGAAAAGGCACAGGGTCCGTTTCACAATAAGTTTATGACTTTCTCAGCAAATCCGACCTTTGTTGAGGTTGAAGGAGTAGACTTCTGTGATAAGGTTCAGAGAGTTAGTCGCGCAGATTGGGGTGGAAACACCAACATCGAAGCGGCTTTTGACCTGATGCTTAACACTGCACTTCGTTACCATTGTTCTCAAGATGAGATTCCGGAAAACCTGATTGTCATTTCTGATATGGAATTTGATAGTTGTGTAACTTCCGGACCTGTATCCTATGATAGATGGGGTGGTGGTCATCGTATTCAGAATAAGGAAACTCTTTTTGAAACGATGAAGCGCAAGTGGGCAAAGTACGGCTACAAGATGCCGCGTCTAACTTTCTGGAATGTTGATGCTCGTTCAAACAATATTCCTATGAAGGATGACGGTAACGTAAACTATGTCTCTGGAATGAGCGCTGTTCTTTATGAGCAGATCATGAAGGGACTTACCGCTTGGGATCTTATGATGGACAAGCTTAATAGTGAGCGTTACGCTTGCGTAAAGTAACTTAGCAATAAAATATAGGGCAATTTTTATAATTGCCCTATATTTTTCTATAAAAAAGGATAAAAATAATATATATGGGATACGACGATAGAGAATATAATAATAATACGCGACAGAAAGACTTGGTGCTGGCAACAAATGAATACGTTTATGTTCAGAGTCTTACCAATGGTCAGATTAAGACCTATACAGGTCCTATTATGTTGACTATTAGCCAGCAGGAAAGTCTAGTATATTTTGATGAAAATTCGAAACAGTTTAGAGAAACTACTGATTTTAATAAAGCTAAGAAACTTTTTTGCTCCGCTCCTGAAAACTGGTATATTGTTCTAAAAAATCCTGATAAGGATAATGTACATCCCGAAGAGGGAAAAGCTACTCTAACAAAAGAACTAAAAATTGGTCAGAAAATTAATATTAATGGTCCGTGTTCTTTCTCCCTCTGGCCGGGACAGATGGCAAAGGTTATTAAGGGACATACCCTTAGATCTAACCAGTATCTTCTTGGTAGAGTTTATGAAGCACACGCCGCAAATGCAAACCAGGGTGAAATCTTTGATTCGGATGGAAAGAAGATTGAAGGAAAAGAAACTTCCTATGTAAATGGGCAGATTCTTGTTATTAAGGGAACTGAGGTATCTTTCTATATTCCACCTACTGGAATTGAAATTATCCCTATTCATAATGATTGTTCTGAAGGATATGTTCGTGATGCAGTAACTCTTGAGCGTCTTGAATATTGTATCCTTAAAGATGAAGATGGAAATAAGAGATATGTACATGGTCCAGCAGTTGTTTTCCCAGAGCCGACTGAAAGTTTTGTGAAAACTGCTAAGGGTGGTGCAGTATATCGAGCTATTGAGCTTTCTCCTATTTCTGGTATTTATGTTAAGGTTATTGCTGCTTATAAAGATGATGATGGTACTGAGCATCCTGTTGGAGAAGAGCTTTTTATCACAGGCAATGACCAGATGATTTATTATCCTAGACCTGAGCATACTTTGATTTCTTATGATGGCAAATTTATGCATCATGCAATTGCCATTCCAGAAGGCGAAGGACGTTATATTATGAATCGTCTTACTGGAGAAATCAAAACTGTTAAAGGTCCTGTGATGTATCTTCCTGACCCACGTCATGAAGTGGTAGTTAAAAGAAAGCTAAGTGCTAAACAGTGTGAACTGTGGTATCCTGGTAATACAGAAGCACTTATGTATAATACTTCTCTTAATGAGAAGACTATTGAAAAATCTCTTAATACAAAAGGTCTTAGCGCTAATGCTATGGCAACAGTAGATAGCGCTAATTATGCATATCTTGAAACTAATGCAACTATTTCGAGAGGAACTTCTTATACTAAGCCAAGAACTATTACTCTTGACACAAAGTATGAGGGTGTTGTTTCTGTAGATGTTTGGACTGGATATGCTGTAAATGTAATTTCTAAGGATGGTGGCAGAAAGGTTGTTTGCGGCCCGCAGACTATTCTTCTTGATTATGACCAGACCCTAGAAGAGCTTGCTTTCTCTACTGGAAAACCAAAGACTACAGACCATCTACTTAAGACAGTTTATCTTCGTTATAAAAATAATCGTGTTAGTGATTTAATTAATGTAGAAACTGAAGATTTTGTAAAATGTGTTGTAAAAGTTTCTTATTCCATTAATTTTGATGAAAATCAGACAGATAAATGGTTTGATGTAGATAATTATGTAAAGCATCTTTGTGATAGACAGCGTTCTCTTATGAAGGCTGAAGTAAAAAATCATTCTATTGAAGATTTTTATCAGAATTATAGTGAAATTATTCGTAATGTTGCTATTAATAATTCTGCTGAAGGTCGTTTCTTCCCAGAAAATGGAATGAGAGTTGTAGATTGCGAAGTTCTTTCTATTAAGATTGATTCTGATGTTGAAGAAATGCTTATTAAGCATCAGAGAGAGATTATTTCTAAAGTGCTTGAGCGCAATGCTGCAACTGAGAAAATTAAGGTAATTGAGGAACTTAGTATTGCTGAAGCAAAGACTGCTGAGTTTGAGAATCAGAAAATAATTAATGAAATGAATCTCAAACGAGAAAAGGAACTTCGACAGAAAGAAATTGATGCTGAAGTAGCTCGTAAGACAGAAATTGAAGAAAAGGCTAAAGCAGAGGCTAAGAATGATTTGCAGCCTCTTCTGGATGCAATTCAGACTGCGGAACTTGCAAGAGAACAGCAGAGAAATAACATTGATATTGCAAGACAGCGTGAAGAGAACAAGCTTGAGGAACTTAGACAGAAGCAGTATGCTGAAACTGTGAAATCTATTATGGGAAGTATCCAGCCTGACCTTATTGCTGCTCTTAATGCTCAGAGTAATACTGAAATTATTAAAACTGTTTCTAATGCATTTGCTCCATATTCTATCGCTAATGGTGAAAGTGTTGCTGATACTACTAATAAGCTGTTGAGAGGAACTAGCCTTGAAGGTATTCTGAACAACATTAATAAATAAAAATAAGGGGATAACTCAAATGAGTTATCCCCGTTTTTTATTTATTATATCGCAATATCCATCAAAATTATAAGAAGTTATAAAATGAAACTATTCTTTTGTTATGATTTTTCCTACATATTGAATAACATCTTCAACTGTATAAACTCCAACTTCATAAAAATATTTAATACCTTCATAATTTATATTTTTATCATATTGCTACATTTTATTCTTCAATATCTCCTTCCGGTATTTCTGGAATTGCACCAATTACTTTTTTATCTATTATAAAACCATCTGCTGTCATTAAAATAACAACTTGCATATCTCTATTTTTAGTTGTACAAATTTCTCCCCATGCTGTAGCAAATGCTCCAGTTGCAGCTAATAAAGCTGCATCAACATCATCTCCATAGGCTGCTGCATGAGAATCAAATATTTTAGGATAACCTGATGAATTAGGTACATATCCACCAACACTTGCTCCTAAAATCTTTTTATGAACTTCAAAAATCTATCTTTTCACTTTTTATCCCCCTTATGACTAAATCAAAGAACGTAATGAATTTAATTCAGTAACTATATCTGTAACCTCAATATTAGTACCTACTGTTAAACTTGTATTTTTAGCAATTGCCGCAGTAACTTTATATAAATTACCTGCATATGTTAAATATTCTCCAACTTCATAGTTTTTACTTGCTTTTGAAGTTGCTTCAAATGGAGCTAATGTATGTAATAATGACTAAACAAAAGCTGTAGTAGCAATTCTGTCAGAATTAGCAGTAATACTTAGTGTTGGAGCTGTTACATTACCAGTTAACTATGCGCCAACTAAATCAGCTTTTGTATCAATTAAATCTGCAGCTCTATTCCATTTAATTACATCAGTTTCTAATATATTAACATCTCCAAAAGTCATACCTGAATAGATAGTTAAATGATCCATAGCTACTGTTGCCGCATAATAACTTAATTCTATAAACATTCCATTTTCTATAAAGAAATAATTTTCATATTCTGATAATGGAATTGTCATTGGCGTACAATTATATTCTATTACATCTTCATTGGCTAATTGGTATACCACTTCTGCCCCCATCTATGGAGTAGTACCTTCAACATATAAATCTCTATCTGACAACCAATGACCTGGTAAAACTTCTCCATTATAAGATGCTATATGTTCTGTTATTTTCCATATTTTTCCTTTTATAGGATCAAATTTTAATCCATATAAATTACCTACAGCCGCAGGTATATTAAATGTATAAGTTATAGCATCTTCTGGATTATTAGTATGTCCAATTTTAAAAGCTACAGAATTTGTGGCTGTAAAAGGTGTCATATAATAAGGATAATATTTGTCTGGAGCGCCAACAGTAATCATTACATTAGTATCTTCAACACCCCAAGATACTCTTACATATGCTCCATTAGAAGGAATAACACCATAAGCACTCCAATCATTTCCTACTTTTAAATTTCCTGCAAAATTTAATTGTTTAATCCAAGTATGATTAGCAGTATAAACATGAAGACGACGGTTAATGCTTGATGAATTAGTTGGTCCAACATGACCTGTATAATATATAGTATCTCCTGGAGACACTGGAATAAAATCTCCTACTCTATCATTAGCATTATTGGCAAGTTGTCCATTAGATCCAATATAATAACCTGGTGTATAAATATTTATATCTAATAAATTAATTGTACGAATCTATTCTGAAATGATAGGTTCTGCTGCTATAATTAATCCTAATGCATTATTCTATTTAGCATTAATAACATTAAATTCTGATGCATTAAGATTAGATATTGTTTTTTCAATATTTGGATTTAAATTATTTAATATTTTTTTATCATCTGCAGATAATAATCCATCTGCGGTTTCAGTTGCTAAAGTATTGTCTGCTTTTGTCTCTAAAATTAATCTTGCTTCCGCATCTTTAAAATTATAAATAGTACCATTTAATTTTAATTTTGAAAGGTCAGCCATTAAATTTCATTACCTCCTTTCGTATTAATTATTAAAATATCTTCTTCTATAAAATATTCTGTATTATTTACAAAAGGAAGATTATTTATTTTAGTTTTACCATCACCAATTTTAATACCATTGGGTTTAAAATTAGTATATATAATAATTTCATTTTCTTTCGGAATAAAATTTTTTGCTTTATTCCAATTTTCAGAAGTATCTTTTTTAATAATAGTTTGTTCTTTATTCATTTTATATCCTCTAAAATAAAAAAACGGGCAGAGGATATAATTATCCTCATGCCCGAGAAAAAAATTATATCCTCTATCTTTTCAAGAGTTTTATAATTTATTTTTTATATAAATTTCTATCTTTTCAAGAAATTATGAATTTACACCAAAACTAACATTGAATGTTTTTTCAGTACTTACAAATGTTGGAGAAATAGTCTCAGAAGCAACTGTAACTGCTCCATCTGTTCCAGCTGCTTGCGTTGTAGTAGCAATAGTTGGTGTAACAGTTTTTGAAGTTCCTGAAAAACTACCTGTAAAAGTAGGTTGTGTCATAGTTGCATTTGTTGCAGTAAAACTTGGAGTTGCGTTAATCATAACACCAGTTCCAGAGAAAGAAGCTGCAGCTGAAGCAGAAGTAATACCAGTAACAACATTTTGCTCTCCAAAAGTTGGAAGAGAACCAGACAATGTTGGATCTGTATATGTAATTGTACCCACAGCAGTAACTGCATTATCTTTGCTTGCTACTGTTAAAATTAATGTTTCAGATTCATCAGTGCCACCACTTCCAGTATTATCAGTTCCTACTGTAGCAACCACTCCTTCTGTTGCGAAAGCCGAAGTAGTATCTGTTGCATGAACTACACTACCTGCACTTAATTGATATGCCTATCCAGCATTTGTTACAGTTGCTACTGCACCAGTAGATGGAGTAACTGTTATATCAGTAACAGTAACGCTTCCAGCCGGAGTATATGTTGCACTTTGTCCATCTGTTGGAGCTGCAGTTGCAATAGATACACTAGTTGCTTTATCATAACTTGCGGCCGCCGCAGTTCCTGCAGCGATTTCAACAGAACCAGCTGGAGTTACATCTAAAGCATCATATGTTAAAGGTACAGAAACAGGAGTAGAAGTTACATTATATGTTCCTGCTTTTCCTGCGCTAATATCATTTAAAGAATCAACTGTAGTAATAGAAACTGTACCATTATCTTTATATGCAAGAGATTTTAATCCTAATGCAGCTTGTAACTCTGCTACAGTAATATTATCTTGCATATCAACACCAGCAATAGTTTGTGTTTTTACAACATATGCTTGTTCAGAACCAACTTCACGCCATCCACTTCCATCATATAACCATTCAGTACTATCAGATTCAACAACAAAATCTCCTGTTTGTGGGTTTGAAACCGTAGTATGGTCACTTGCAGATAAAAGATTTAAAGCCTGTCCAATTGAACCAATTTGACGACCAACATAATCATACATTAAAGCTGCATCAACAACTCCAGTTCCATCTGCAGTTACAGCAGTAGCTTTATCAAAAGTAACAACATTACCAAAAGTATCAAGAATTGAACGTACATCAGCATCTTTCAAATAATAAGTAGTATTACCAAGTTTAACTTTTGAAAGTACTGGTGTATGTGTATATGTTTGAGCCATATTTTAATCCTCCTTTATAAAGTAAAAACTAATAACTCATTTTCAGTATCAATATTTGTTTTATATCTTAAATATAATTCATCAGTAATACTTTTTTGAGTCATAGTCCCATCTATATTTTGTCCAACAGTATTATATAATTTAACTGTACCTGCTATTTCACTTGAAGCAGTAGTAAAAGTTGAATCTAATGGAATATATTGTTCACCATTATAATAATAAATTCTACTATGAGGTTTATCTATATAAACTTTATTAATCATAGCATTGAATGGAGTTGATAAAGTCTAATCTTTATAAAAAATATTATTAGCATAATAGCCTTGTAATACTGCATTACGAATATCTTCATCAGTAAATTGTAATTCAGCATATGTATTAACACCATTTCCAACTTTTGCTCTTAAACCATCTTTTGCAGTATCTACTAACACAACTTCTCCATTAGAAGGAATAAAAGTATCTTTAATTAATTCATAATTATAATCATTATCTCTTCGCAAACGAATAATAGCATCAAGAGTTTTTTTCATTTTTTATTCCTCCTTAAATACTTCTGAAGCGGAACCGCCATAAATTTCATTAATGACAGCATTAATATCTTCATTAGTAATTTGAATATTAAGAGCATTACTAATTTCTTGTATAATGGCATCTTTTAATTGAGCAATATTTTCATTAATTAATTGTTTTATTTGCTCCTATGATATAATATTACCACTTGTAGATTCTGTATTATCAATTATATATATAGGTTTTTCTTTTTTATGAATTGGAGGACTTGGCATGCAATAACGATGAAAATAATAATCATTATTGCTTCTTATATTATTATAATGACGACGATCTTCACTAGAACAGATATAAGCTTCTCTTAATCCTGGCATAATATAATTCCTCCTTTTGTTAATTATTCTATAAATTATAAAAAAAGAAATATAAAAATGAAATAAAATTACCCAATTTTGATTTTTATAAAAATTTTTATTATAATATATATATAAAGTTAAAAAAGGAGTAATAATTATTATGACTTTAGAGTAGGCAATTAAACATCTTGATGAAATTATTGCTGATAAAAATAATGAAATTCAAGATTTACAAAGACAATCAAATAATAATTTTGATACTCTATATAATAAAACAAAATATCTTCCAACAGAAAAGATAGATAAATTATTAGAGCAAGATGCTCAAACTATTCATAAAATTGGAATTTGTAAAACATGCTTAGAAGAACATATGCAATTACGAGAATGGCTTATTGAACTTCAACAAAGAAGAAAAAATATAGGAGAATAAAATATTATGACCATGAAAGAAATAGCTCAGGTAATGAGCCTTGCAGAAAAATATTATCCTAAAAATAAATTAAAACATGCTATTAGAGTAGCAAATTATGCTTATGAAGATGCTAAAAGCAGAAATAATGTTGATACTATTGCAGCTTTTGTTGTTGGAATTGCACATGATTTGCTTGAAGATACTGAATGTCCTACTGAAGAATTAGAAGCGGCAATTGGAAGTGTCTATTTAGATACAGTAATTACTTTAACTAAAGATGAAGTTGATACATATGCAGATTATATTGAAAGTATTTTTACTAGTAAAAATAATCTTGCTATTCTTGTAAAAAAAGCTGATATGAAAGATCACTTTATGCAAGAAGATACTTTAACTGATAAACTATTAAAGAAATATTTACCTTATATAAAGGAGTTTCTATGACACGATATGAAGCTATTATGGCACGAGTCCAAGAACATTATAATGATGCATTAAAAAGAATTCCAGAAGAAAGGATTATTGGTATTTTTCTTGAAGGTAGTCAGAATTATAATATGGATATGGAAAATTCTGATATAGATACTAAGCTCTTTATTTTCCCTTCTTTAGATGACATTATTTATAATAAAACTCCTATTTCCACTACTTGGATTCGTGATAATAATGAGCATATTAGTGTTAAAGATATTCGTTTAGTAATGACTACTTTTAGGAAACAAAATCTTAATTTCTTAGAAGTATTATTTACACCATATTTTATTTTAAATCCGCGATATAGTTCTTTATGGAATGTTTTAGTTACCAATAGAGAAAAGATTGCACGATATAATCAGCATGCTGCTGTAATGGCAATGTATGGTGTTGCTTATAATAAATTTAAAATGCTATTTAAGATTTCTGAAGCAACAGAAAAAAGCATTAAAAAATTTGGATATGCACCTAAGCAGCTTCATCATTTAAAACGAATTGAATATTTCCTTGAAAAATATATTGAAGGAAATAATTATATGAGTTGTATGCGGCCACCGCAAGATGTTACTGCAGAACTAATTGCTATTAAACAGGGTAAATATAATAAAGATATTGCTAAAAGAATGGCAGAAGAATCTATTAAACATATTAAAGAAATTAGAAAATATGTTATTGACAATGCAGAAATATATAATAAAAGTAATACAGAAGTAAATCTGAATTTAATTGCAATTCAGAAAAAATTAATGATGATATATTTAAAAAGTGAGGTGTCAATTGCAGAATGAAATGGTATGTAACTGGCGATGTACATAGAAATTATAATAATCGTTTTAAATATTATACTTGGCAACACGATTCTAATGTTGCCTTAATTGTTTTAGGAGACCTTGGATTTAATTATCTTCTTGATGAAAGAGATAAAGACTGGAAAAGAAGTTTCTGTAATAAATATGATTTTCAGTTATATGCGGTCCGCGGTAATCACGAAGAAAGACCCCAGAACATTCCTGGAATGCAGTTAATTTATGATAAAAATGTAAATGGTGAAGTATACTGGGAGCCAGAATATCCAAATATTCATTACTTTAAAGATTATGGAGAATATGAAATTAATGGATATAAGGTTCTTGTTATTGGCGGAGCTTATTCTGTTGATAAATATTGGCGAATTCAAACTCGAATGAAAGAAAATGGCTGGTGTGGATGGTTCGAAGAAGAGCAGCTTAATGATGCAGAAAGAGCGGCTGCCGCAAACCTTTGTAAAAATAAATCATATGATTTTGTTTTAACTCATACTTGTCCTATCTCTTGGGAACCTCGTGATCTATTTTTGTCTATGGTAGATCAATCTTCTGTAGATAAAACTACAGAATTGTGGTTGGATGAAATAAAATCTACTTTCTCTTGGAATATATGGCTTTTTGGACATTATCATGCAGACAGATTTGAAAGACCTCATGTAGAACAGTTTTTTGAAAAAACTGATGAATTAAATAAAATTTTTGAGCGTTGGAAAAATTATGACAAAAAGCAAGATTTGGTTTGGTATATGTCAAAATCTCCTTTGTTTTATGGAGGTATATAATATTATTGATTTTTTATAAAAATTTTATTATAATATTTATAGAAAAGTTAAAAAAGTAATTTTATGAGGTGATAAAATATGCTAAATAAGGATAATGTTCGTGAACTTGCATATGTTGTAAAAATTGATGATATTACTGCCATTCCTGGCTATGATAGAGTAGAACTGGCACATGTTGGTGGATGGACTATTGTTGTTGGTAAAGGAGAGTTTAAGGTAGGAGATCCAGCAATTTATTTTGAAATTGACTCTCAGCTTCCAGAAGTAGAACCATTTACTAATATGGAATTCCTTGCCAAAAAGCATTATAAGATTAAGACTCAGAAGATGTGTAAGTCTCTTTCTCAGGGTCTTCTTATGTCCGCGGCGAATTTTGGATGGTCTATTATTAGAACTGTAGATGGAGAAGCTATTTCTATTAAAGATACTAATGATAATCTTTATCATATTGATGATGAATCTCGTTTCCTTACTGAAAAACTTGGTGTAACTTATGCAGTACCCGAAGATAATGTCCGCAAGTCTGGTTCCGCAGATAAGTATAAGAAAATGGCACAGCGTCATTCTAAGCTATTTTCTAAGCAGCCTTTTAGATGGCTTATGAAAAGAAACTGGGGTAAAAAGGTTCTTTTTATCTTTTTTGGTAGTGCAAAAGATAAGAAGACTGGATGGCCGAGCTGGGTTTCTAAGACTGATGAGGAGCGAGTTCAGAATATGCCTTGGATTCTAAACGACAAGAATCCTTGGATTGCAACCGAAAAGATTGATGGTACTTCCACTACCTTCACTATGAGAAAGTACAAGAAGTTTTTTAGAACTAAGTATGACTTTTTTGTATGCTCTCGAAATGTAGTTTTTGATAAGCCTGATAAGAAGTGCTTTTATGAAACTAATGTTTATACTGAAATGGCTGAAAAGTATAACATGGAATATGTCCTTAGACAGCTTCTAGATAATGTCTTTACTGATGCTGAATGGGTAACTATTCAGGGTGAGACTTATGGAGCTGGTATCCAGAAGAGAGATTATTCTATGGATGGACATGATTTTAGAGTCTTTAACCTTGTAGTATCTAATAAGGGCAGACTTGGTTCCAAGGAAGCCGCAGATATAGTTCGTTCTTATGAACTTGAATGGGTTCCTATTCTTGATGACCATTTCATTCTTCCTGATACTGTTGATGAGCTGCTTACTACTGCTACTGGAAAATCTGTTATTGATGGAAAGCCTCGTGAAGGAATTGTATTTAGATATCCAGATGGTTCTAAATCTTTTAAGGCAGTATCTAATGAATTTCTTCTTGAATTCCATCAGTAAGGAGAAATAATATGATTCTTACTATTATTACTTATATTGGTGTTTTTTCATTTGGAGTTATTTGCGGTCTTGTTATTACAGCACTATTATCTGCAAATAATCATTAATTAAAATATAAAAAATCAAGGCGGTCTTTAAAAAGACCGCTATTGATTTTTATAAAAATTTTTATTATAATATATATAGAAAGTTAAAAAATAATAAAAAAAGAAAGTTGGTGTTCTTAATGCGAGATAAAAAAAGAAAGAAACTTCAAAAAGAAGTAAATAAAGTTATAAAAAATATGAATCTTGCAATTAAAAATGACCCTCTCTGGAAAGGCAGATATTATGCTAGACAGATAAATGCCATCTTTAAAAATTTTTATGATGGCTCTGGAATTGAAATGAAATTTGTTTTACGTTTTATTGATAGAAAAACTTCTAAAAATAAAGATTTTTATTTTGACACTTTTACTGGTGGTGTTAAATTTTTACATTGGGAACTATTTAATACCATGAATAATTTTATTATTGATTCTGGTGTTTGGAGTGAAAATCCTAGACCGACATATGATAATACTCCAGATTATAGGAGGGCAAGTTTGTAATTATGAAACATGTATATGCTTTTTCTGATGTCCATGGATGTTGGGAAGTATTTCAGCAGCTATTAGATTTTATCCAACCAGAAGATAGAGTTATTTGTTTAGGAGATTGTGGCGATCGTGGAGATGATGGTTGGAAAATTATTGAAACAGTTCTTAATGATGACCGTTTTATTTATTTAATGGGAAATCATGAAAAAATGTTGATTGATACCGTTGATTCATATTATAGAATTCAACGTATGAGTATTGGTGCAGAATCAGATGAGATTGATTATTATCTCCAATCAGACCGTGATTTTCAATTACTTCGCTATAATGGTGGAAAAAAGACTTTTCAAGATTGGAAAAAAGCATCTCTAAAAAGAATAAAAATTGAACAGCTTAAAGAGTTAGCTTATGGAGCAGAATATATCAATACCAAAGGACAAAAAGTTATTTTAACTCATGCAGGTTTTACTCCATCTCTTAATATAAGTCCAGATAATAATAATTTGATTTGGAACCGCACTCATTTTAATGACAAATGGAATGAATATTTTCCTGATACAATAATTGTTCATGGTCATACTCCTATTCCTTATTTAAAAGACTTCATGTTAAATGAAAAAAGAAATTTTAATAGAATTGATGGAGCATATTGGTATTGTAATAATCATAAAGTTAATATTGATAGAGGTACTATTGTAACAGGAGAACTTCTTCTTTTAGATCTTGATACTTGGGAAGAACATATTTTTAAAGATAATAAAATTTATTGCGGGTAAATCAAAATGACAATTTTATATAGTGAAGCTATTATGATAACACCTGGTTGGTATATAATGTTAATGTTTATCCTGTTTCTTGTGGGTCTTTTAATTCTTTTTGCATTACCTATTTTAGAAAAATATTCTGCGCAAATAGCTATATTTTCTCTTATTTGTATTATTTCAGCTTTAATTATGGGTTTTTATAATTATCAAATAGATAGCGGAAAAAAGCAATATCAGGTTATTTTTAATGAAAATCAAGATTTAAATGAATTTAATTCAAAATATAAAATTATAAAACAAAAAGGTGAGATATTTGTTATTGAAGATAGATAAGGAGAAATATGAAAAGAGGATGGAAATTTGAATTACATGATTTTTATTGTATAAATTGCGGGCAGCGCACTATGACGCTGCCTCGCAATGTGGCAAAAAAGAAAGAGAGATTTCATCGTAAAAAGTTATATTGTCCACATTGTAAAATTACAATAAATCAAATTGAATGTCGCAATGAATTTGAAGGACATGAATTTAAACAAGATTTTGAAGCGGGGGTGTATAAAGATGAATGCGAACAAGAAAAATCTCTTCTTAATGACGGGAATTCCTGGTGCGGGAAAGAGCAGTTGGCTTGAAAATAATTTTGTTGAAGATAGGGATTATATTATTTCTAGAGATGCAATTAGATTTTCTATGCTTAAAGATTCTGATGAATATTTCGCAAAAGAAGATGAAGTTTTTAAAACTTTTGTAAAATATATTCAGGAATCTTTAGATAACCCAGAGCTGCCTGAAAATATTTATTGTGATGCTACTCATATCACAGAAGGTTCAAGAAACAAACTTCTTGATGCTCTTGATTTAAGTAATGTTAAAAATATTACTTGTATTGTAATACATCCTTCACTTGATAAAACTCTTGAACGTAATGAACAAAGAACAGGTCGTGCTTATGTTCCAAGAGGTGTAATTAGACGAATGTACTATCAGTTCGAGCGTCCGGAAAATGATACAAAGTATCCTAAGAATGTTATTTATGTGGAGGAATCAAAAGAATGATTTGGATGACATCAGATTGGCATTTTAATCATGACCGTGAATTTATCTGGCGGCCAAGAGGATTCTCTAGCGTCCAGGAGATGAATGAAGCCATTGTTAAAAGATGGAATGAAGTAGTTAGTCTCGAAGATGATGTATATGTTCTTGGTGATTGCGGGCTTGGTGGGGGTGGAGAAGATGCTCTGGCCGCAATTAAATATCATATGCAGCAGTTAAAAGGGAAAATTCATATTATTCGCGGCAATCATGATACAAATAGTCGTGTTGAAATGTATGAAACTTGTTATAATGTAGTTGATAATGTAAAATATGCTGATATGATTCAGTATAAAGGTTATCATTTTTATCTTTCTCATTATCCCACTATGACAGGTAATCTTGAGAAAGAGACTCTTAAACAGTGTACTTGTAATCTTTATGGGCATACTCATCAGCAAACAAATTTTTATTTAGATATGCCTTATATGTATCATGTTGGTGTTGACTCTCATAATTGTTATCCAATTCTTTTGGATAATATTATTGAAGAAATGTATAAAAAATATAAAGAATGTATTGATATTTTGTAAAAGAAAGGAAAAATAATTATATATGTTGAAAATTATTTTGATTGCTGTTTTACTTATTATTGCATTTGTTATTATTGTTGCATTGCTTGCGAATGGAGGAGCTGAAGCTATTGGTGAAGTAGTTGATATTGTTAAAACATCATACGATAATACAGATGAAAATTCTAAACCCAAATTTTTAAAATTTATTTTTATAATTATTTTTTCTATTATTGTTGGTATTTGTATTCTAAATAGCTGGTATACAGTAAAAGAAGATAAATATGCTGTAGTGACGACTTTTGGTAAACCAGAAACTGTTTCTCAGGCAGGATTACATTTTAAAATTCCTTTTATTCAGTCAACACGTTTTGTTTCAAAAATGATTTTAGGTATGCCTATTGGATATGAAGAAGGTAGTGAAGAAACTATTGACCATGAAGCAATTATGATTACCAAAGATTTTAATTTTGTTGATACAGATTTTTATCTTGAATATATGATTAGTGATCCTATTAAATATCTATATGCATCTGCCAATCCAGAGGATACTTTAAAGATGCTTGCTCAATCATATATTCGTGATACTGTTGGTGTTTATAATGTAGATGATGTTATCACTACTGGTAAAGCTACAATTCAGGCTGAAATTAAAGAAAAACTTAGTAATAGAATGATACAGGAAGATATTGGTCTGGCTGTAGTTAATATTACTATGCAGGATGCTTTTCCGCCTACAAATGATGTTATGAGCGCTTTTAAAGCTGTAGAAACAGCAAAGCAGGGTGCTGAAACTGCTATTAATAATGCTAATAAAGATAGAAATGAAAAAATTCCTGGCGCAGAAGCTGCTTGTGATAAAATTATTAATGAAGCAGAAGCACAGAAACAGGCTCGAATTAATGAAGCTGAAGGTCAGGTGGCACGTTTTGAACAGATGTATGCTGAGTATTCTAAATATCCGCTAATCACAAAACAGCGTATGTTTTATGAAACAATGGAAGAGATTCTGCCAGAAATGAAAATTTATATTACTGATGAATCTGGAACTCAGAAACTTCTTCCGCTAGAAACTTTTTCTACTAATATTACAAAAGGAGAATAAATTAATATGAAAAAAAGTTTTCTTGTAATAATTATGATTATTTGTTTTATTCTTTTTTCAAATTCATTGGTAGTTACTTATCCAAATGAATATAAAATGATTAAACAGTTTGGTGAAATTATAAGAGTAGAAAAAGAACCTGGTATTTCTTTTAAAGCACCTGTGATTCAGAGTACAACAACTCTTCCAAATAACATTCAGATTTATGACATTCCTATTTCAGATGTAATTACTCGTGATAAAAAGACAATGATTGCGGATGCCTTTGTTTTGTGGCGAATTAGTGATCCGATTAAATTTACGCGTCATCTAAATGGACAGATTCCACAGGCGCAGTCTCGTATTTCAGCTTCAGTATTTTCTTCTATGAAATCAGTTATTTCTAATATGGACCAGATGTCCATTATTGAAAATCGAAATGGAAAACTTGATAAAGATATTAAAGATAATACTGGAACCTCTCTTAATGAATATGGTATTGAAATTCTTGCCATTGAAACAAAGGCTCTTGATATGCCCAGTGATAATAAACAGGCAGTATATGAAAGAATGATTTCTGAACGTAATAATATTGCTGCATCATATACTGCAAAGGGTAATTCTGAAGCAGAAAAAATTAAAAATAATACTGAAAAAGAAGTAAAAGTTATGAAATCTGAAGCTAATAAAAATGCAGAAGCAATTAAAGCAGAAGGCGAAGCTGAATATATGAAGATTTTGTCTGAAGCATATAATGATAATGATAAAGCAGAATTTTATAACTTTGTACGTTCTTTAGATGCGGCAAAGCATTCTTTAAATGGTAATAATAAAACTCTTGTACTTGATAAATCTTCACCCCTAGTGCAGATTTTCTATGAATATTAATAAGAAAGAGATGGTATAAAAATACCATCTCTTTTTTTATATATGGTTTAATTTTGGTGAAAAGTTGGCCAGCGTCAACGGCCGT
>Ga0310695_10002210_pt1 | contig 41872 bp, 34 predicted proteins | sample RumenRJG_04DNA_FD_203882 | JGI IMG/M metagenome (GOLD analysis project Ga0310695, IMG submission 203882) | Bovine rumen microbial communities from Lethbridge, Alberta, Canada - RJG_04 (v2) (version 2) | ecosystem: Host-associated > Mammals > Digestive system > Stomach > Rumen | place: Canada... | reverse complement strand
ATATTATATAATGTCGTCTGCTTGATTAGTTAGAAGAACGTTTGGCACGCTTCGAGATGTTGGACTGAACGACGCAGTAGTCGATCAGCGGTGCAAACATATTGCCGAAGAAGATAGCGAGCATCATTCCCTCGGGATAACCGGGGTTCAGGACGCGCACCACCACTGCCATGATACCGATGAGCAGACCATAGATATATTTACCTGTCTCGGTACGTGCAGATGTGACAGGGTCAGTAGCCATGAACACGGCACCAAAGCAGAAGCCACCCAGCACGATGTGCTCATACCAAGGAATAGGTGTCTTGCCAGTTACTGCAAAGATCAAAGCCATGGCAATGCCACCGACGAAGACACTCAGCATGGTCTTCCAACTGGCAATGCCTGTCCACAACAAAATGACAGCACCAATAGCGATGGCGATGACAGAGGTCTCACCTACGGAACCGGGGATAAAGCCCAAGACCATATCGGTCAGGCTCGACTTTGGCGTGATGCCCTGGGCAATCTGTCCCAGTGGCGTAGCAGCCGTGAATCCATCGGGCAACTGATAGCCGAGGCCACAGATAGAATCTGTACTTACCCACACCGAGTCACCCGTCATCTTGCTGGGATAAGAGAAGAACAGGAACATACGGGCAGCAATAGCCACGTTGAAGATGTTCATACCTGTACCGCCAAAGATCTCTTTGGCAAAGATGACAGCAAAAGCGACAGCGATCGCCAACATCCACAACGGTGTGGTCACAGGGATGATCAGTGGGATGATGATACCGGAAACCAAATAGCCCTCTTGGATTTCTTCGCCTTTCCACTGAGCCCAAGCGAACTCTATGCCCAGACCGACGATGTAACTCACCAGCAGGTTGGGCAACACAGCCAGGAAGCCATAAAAGAAGAGTGACCAAAAACCAGTCTCTGCCAGCTTGCCGGCAGCTGCAGCATTCTGATAGCCTACATTGTACATGCCGAAGAGCAGCGCAGGAAGCAAAGCAATGACGACAATGCTCATGATACGCTTCGAGTCTAAGGCGTCGTGAATACTGGCACCGGAATCCGACGTAGTATTGGGAACGAACAGGAAACTCTCAAAGCCTTCATAGATGCTGTTGAAGGCATGGAGCTTCCCTCCTTCTTGGAAATTGGGTCGGATGCGGTCAAAATATTTCTTTAAACCATTCATAGTTTTATATTATTGTTTCTGTGCTAAATATACATCAAGCATTCTCCTTGCGCAGGATGTCAAGGCCCTGACGCACAATTTTTTGTAATGGCAGCTTTGAAGAGTCCACGAACTCTGCCAAAGCGAAGTCTTCAGGCGACACCTCATAGATACCCAACTGCTCCTGTCGGTCAATGTCACCGGCAATAAGCGCTTTGATAAGGTACTCACCATAGATGTCCATCGGCAACACCTTGTCGTACTCGCCACTCATGATCATATGGCGCTCGCCACCTTTTACTCTCGCGTCAAGATCATACTCATGACGCTTGCCCTGGAGCCAAGAGAAATAGCTGTGAGAAACGGAGAAATCGTTGGTACGGGGAGCAATCCAGCCCAGCATCTCGTTGCGGTCATCACCTTCTGGAATAACCGTCACCTCGGATGTATGAGCACCTAAATAATCATCCAAGCCGCACTTCACACCCGTCAAGGGATTGCCATTGAGGATACGAACATGCTGATCTGTTGCTAAGCGGTCCTTCAGAATATCTGCCATCTTCGTACCCACCAACACATTGGCGTATGCCGGTTCTTTCACCTGACTGCCAGCTATAGCAATGACACGGTGAAGATCCACCTTACCTGTCAGCATCAACCGCCCAATGAAAATGACAGCAGACGGATCAACAGTCCATACCACCTCTCCACGGTTGATAGGATTGAGGTGATTGACTTGTATGCCCACATTGCCAGCAGGACAAGGGCCATCGAACACGGTAATCTCTACATCCTTTGCTTGCGTAAGCGCCGCAGACTGCTGTGCCGCACCAATGCCCAAAGAGACGGGAGCCATCTTAGACAAAGCAGTAAGACCAGCCTGAAAAGCAACTTCATTACCTTGAAGTTCTACTTCAAAGTCCGCAGCCAACGGCATGTCGCGCAAAGCGGAAACAAAGATAGCCTTAGGAGATAAAGAGGGGGAAGCCACAACAGCGTAGGGCAGTTGATTGATATAAGCAAACAGTCCGGACTCTAACAGCAACGATTTCACTGCTTTCCCGTCCAATGATGCTACATCTTGTTTGCCATAATCATGAAAGCTCTGCTCCTGATCAGCCTTTACTTTCACATAGAGCACTTTACGCCGTTCACCACGAAGCACCTGCTCTACAGTGCCACTCACTGGAGAAGCAGACCGCACCTCTTGGGATAACTTGTCTACAAACAGAGGATCTCCGGCAAGAACATGATCACCCTCTTTGACAACTACTTTTGGCTTTAAACCTACGAAACTACTTGGCACAAGGGCATACTCTCCAGACGAAATCACTTCTACACGTTTGTCCGTCGAAGCTTTTCCCTTTAAATGGATGTCTAAGCCTTTTCGTATCTTAACTACATTTGTCATAGAAAAAATAATAAGTAATACTTCTTATGATATGATGCTGAAATGTCTCATTGTGTCCTGTAACGCACGACTACGTTCTTCCCTTTTCATGGTGAAGCAATCTTTGACGATGCAAATATACTGAAAATTTAGATTAAAAATGATAAAGACAGCCATTTTATTTCATTTTCGAGTTTAATTTTATATTTTTGCACATAAAATGAAATGGTTTAGGCACACAATCAATACTGTGGTATGGGTTTTATTGACATTTTACGTCACCCTTACCATCGCTGTGAACATACCTGCTGTACAAAAATATTTCGGACGTGAAGTGGCCTCTGCCCTGTCTGAAAAATTTGGTACGAAGGTATGCGTAGGCCGTATTGACGTTGGTCTGTTCAACCGTATCATCATAGATGACGTGACGATGCTCGACCAGCAACGCCATCCCATGTTGCGTGCCGGCCGAATTTCAGCAAAGCTCGATCTTCTCCGACTGCCCCACAACGAAATATGCATCACCTCGGCCCAGCTCTTCGGGGCTGACATCCATATCAACAGGGCAACGGCGAATGCAAAACCGAATTATCAGTTCGTCGTGGACTCTTTGGCTTCCAAAGACACGACAAGCCATTCACAACTCAACTTCCAAATTCATAGTCTGATTATCCGACGCGGTGCTCTCTGCTATGACCAACAAGACATGCCGAGGATGCATACCTTCGACCTCAATCATCTCAATATCAAGAATATCAGTACACATATTTTGTTGTCTGATCTGACAAAGGAGGCCGGCAGCATCAACATCAAGAAGCTCAGCCTCTCAGAGCAGTGTGGCTTGGACATTAAGGAACTCACCGCCAAAGCATCGATGTCAAAACACAAGATTGCTTTGGACCATCTTTTTCTTCGTACACCAACATCGAAAGTTTCTCTGAAAGAAATCGTTGTTAATTTCCTGCGCAAGGACAATATGATTGATTGGAACACAATATCTTACGTAGGCAGCATTCAACCTTCAGTTATCAGCACATACGACATCAGTTGCCTTACCAACAAGATTAAAAGGTCCCAAGACAATATTCAGTTCAGTACCCGATTCCGCGGTACGAAACATCACATTGCTATAGAGAACATACTTTTTGATGTCTATCCGGGCAATGCACGCAAATCGTCTATTCTCCATTTTGGTGGAGACATCCGTACGTCTCTCAACAACCGCCAGCCCGACTGGAGCATCATTTGCCACAGTCTCTTCATCAACAAAGAAGGTAAAAACATATTCAACATCAGTCTCCCCGCGGTGGCCGACCGTCTCGACCACCTCGCTTTCACTGGCAATGGGCGTGGGAAGGGCACAAACCAAATCCAAGTCAGTGGCGCCCTGCTCTCTGACGCAGGAAATGCCAAGGTGACTTTCAAAATGGATCACCAGGCGCTTATCGGTTATTTGGAAACGCAACGCTTCAATCTCCAACAGATCACGGCCAACAAAGATTTAGGAGTGTTGGCCGCCAGCATCAAAGTGTCAGGAAACCTCCGTCAGAAAATATTCCAGGCAGACGGACGCATTGACAGGATCGACTTTAAAGGCTACCCATATCAGCATATAGACATCAATGGTGCTTACAGAAACGAGACCTTCTCGGGACGTTGCTCTATCAACGATCCCAACATCGTTGCTACCCTCGAAAGTAAGGACGGAATATCGCTCTCCCGCCATCATTATGCTCTTGAAGCGGAGATTTCCCGACTGCGTCCATCTGCCGTCAACTTGCTAAAAGGCAAACTTGGCGACACCAACTATGCTGTTAACCTCTCGGCCAACATCTCAGGCTCAAGCCTCAACAATCTTGACGGGCTCCTCAAAATCACTAATTTCCGCGCCCAAAGAGCCGATGAGAGTTACGAATTACAGTCCTTACAGCTAAAAGCAGGCAAAAGCAACAATGACCACTTTGTCACGATGCTCAGCGATTTCGGACATATCGAGGTGACAGGGCAATTTGACTATGCCACGCTATTGCAAAGTATTCAAAACGTCTTTGTCCATCAGCTTCCCAGCATACAGACGCTGACATCTTTCAGATACCGCCCTACCCATTCCAACAACTTTGCTCTTACAGCCACCATTCTGCGTGATGACTGGCTGCGCTTCTTCACTGGCATGGATCTGAATTTTCTGCAACCGGTATCCCTCACTTGTAGTTTGGACAGCAAGACTGAGGCCATTGACTGCCATATCGTCGCACCGGATATTGCCTACAATGGAGGACACTATCAGAACGTCAATGTCATTGCCACGTCACCCAACAACCAACTCAACTGCCGAGGCTCACTCACCAAGATGGACGACCGGGGACTGGGCACAGACTACCAACTCCAAACCACAGCAGTCGGCAACACCTTGCGTACCAGCCTGTCCATGGACAATCATGCCAAGAAGCAACGGTTGAGAGGACAGCTCAATGCCGACATGGCATTCCTCACTAACGAGAAAAACCAAGTGGTTGCTTCTTTTGATGTCAAGAAATCTCATCTTCTCGTTGGAGATTCTGTATTTACCATCCACGCCGACCAACTCACTTACAGCAAGAAGCATCTCACCATCGAAAATCTCAATATTGCCAGCAATTCTCAGTCTGTCCGTATTGATGGTCAAGCATCGCCCAACCGTGATGACTCTATTATCGTGGAACTCAACAATGTCAATGTTGAGTATATCCTCGACCTTGTCAACTTCCATTCCGTAGACTTCTCCGGCAATGTCAACGGCAAGGCTTATTTGTCCTCGCTTTTCGACACGCCAAAAGCTAAAGGTGACATAGTGGTCTCCAATTTCCAGTTTGAAGAAGGCAATATGGGAACGCTCAATGCCAATGTAAAATGGAACAACGAGAAGAAACAGATTGACATCGATGCCATTGCCCAAGACACCATGCACACCGACAGGGGTATTCAAGACCGGCGGACTGTCATCAAGGGTTATGTCTCGCCCAAACGCAACGACATCAGCCTCACCTTTAACGCTGAAAACACCAGAGGAGAGTTTCTCAAAGGCTTCTGTTCCAACTTCATGAGCAATATAGACCTTTCGGTCAACGGCAAGCTCAGCCTATGGGGCGACCTGAAGAAACTTAACCTTACGGGCGGAGCAAGAGTCTCGGGAGCTACCACCATCACACCTATTAATACAAGATACTACTTGACCGATGATTCCATCCGCTTTCTGGTGAATGAGATTCAGTTTGTCGGTGACACCATCCGCGACCGGCTCGGCAACCGTGGGTTTCTCACCGGGTCGCTCTACCATACCCATCTCTCTCACCTCAGCTACGGCCTTCATGTCAAGGCCGACAACCTCTTGGGCTATGAGCTCGGTCCCGACGACGGCAATACCGTCTATGGCACTATAGCCGGCACCGGCACTGTCGACATCAACGGCAAGCCTGGAGAAGTCGACATCAAAGTGGACGCCACACCTTCCCGCGGGTCTGTGATGTGTTACGACATCACCAGTCCGGAAGCCATTGGTACGCAAGAGTTTATCCAATGGGTATCGAGGGACTCCCTACAGGCGAGATTGGCCAATGCTCTGCCGCCCACAGACAACGACAGCGGAACGGAAAACGTGCCTACCGACATACACATCAACTTCCTTATCCATGCCACACCCGACGCTACGCTGAAAATCATCATGGACAAGACAAGCGGTGACTATATCGACCTCAACGGCACTGGCACCATTCGTGCCACCTATTATAATAAAGGTGGTGTGAACCTCTATGGCAACTATGTTGTAGATCGCGGCATCTATAAGCTGACCATCCAAAACATCATCAAGCGTGATTTCACCTTCAGACAAGGCAGCACCATCACCTTCGGCGGTGATCCCGGTAGGGCCAGCCTCAACCTCGAAGCGCAATATATGCTCAACTCCGTGAATCTTGCCGACTTGCAACTGGGTCGCCGATTCTCAGGCAACAACATCCGCGTCAACTGCCTGATGAAGGTCACCGGTACCCCGTCGGATCCTAAGGTAGACTTCGACATGGACATGCCGACGGTCAGCGCCGATGTGAAGCAGATGATCTACAGCATCATCAACAGCGAGGACGAGATGAAGCAACAAGTGCTGTATCTGCTTGCTGTGGGCCGCTTCTACAACAAGACCGAAAACAATGCTCAAGATGCCGAGGCCAAGGAAAGCCAGACGACACTCGCCATGCAGAGCATTCTCAGCGGACAACTCAGCCAGCAAATCAACAACGTGCTTGGCTCGGTCGTGAAAAATAAGAATTGGAACTTTGGTGCCAACATCTCCACAGGTACAGAGGGTTGGAACAATGCCGAGTACGAAGGTATCCTCAGCGGCAGTCTCCTCAACAACCGGCTCCTCTTCAACGGGCAGTTCGGCTACCGCGACAATGCCGCCACAGCCAACCAATCGTTTATCGGCGATTTCGATATCCGCTACCTCATCGTGCCTAACGGCAATCTGAGCGTACGAATCTACAATCAGACCAACGACCGCTACTTCACCCGTAACTCCCTGAATACCCAAGGCGTTGGCTTTGTGATCAAACATGATTTCGACAGTTGGAAAGAGTTGTGGCACAGAAAAAAGCAAACATCACAAAGTCAGAAAGCAACGGGCACGAAAGATACAAAACAGACAAAGAAGAAAAAAAAGATTGAATGACCGTAGATAATAATAAATCTAACAGAGCGAACACTCATTTTTTAAATGAAAAACGCTCTCAATTCAGGCTTTTTTCTTAACTTTGTATTCTGTTAAAATGATAGGAACAGAAATAAAAACAGAAATAATGAAAAAGATTTGTTTAGCTGCTTTGCTCATGGTTTCCATGATGGCAAAAGCACAAAGCATTGGTAAAGTTCAGTTTGGCACTCCGCTGTCAGAAGCAAAGACAGAAATCACAGCACAGATGGGCAATCCATCGAAAGCAACAGATCAGGAGCTTTGCTACACCAATAAGGTCTTCAATGGCTTCAAATGGAATGAGATCCACTTCTTTTTCAAGGACGGCAAACTCAACGAAGCCCGTTTCTATATGAATGTAAAGAATAAAGCCGCCGCTAAAGTTCAGGCCAAGAACGTCTCCAAAGTGTTGGGCAAAGACAATGTGATGACCGAGGACTATGAGGACGACGGTACTCCTTTCTATGCCGGTGGCAAATCTCCTGACGGCTTTGGACATCTCTTCACCATCTTCGTTTCACCGAGAGCCGGACGTTGGACAACCCAACTGCGTTACGGTCCTTTTGAATTGAAGCACTAATCGTTTATCGACATTTTCCACACATGATTCCATTCTTATCAAAAGCCCTCTACCATCACGCTTTGCGATCCTATCGCCGCTGCGTGATGTCAGTTTGTCTCCTTCTCGCGTGTTGTGCACCTCTTCAGTCACAGTCCCTGACAGAGATATGGAGAGCCATGCCTGACAGTATTGTCCCCTATCTCAACCACGACCAGAGAGCAGAGATGCCAAGTTATGCCTCTATGCACGTCGATGGCACCATTGACAACCAGTTAGGAGGGAAAAGCAGAATGGACACTTTGACCGCTGATTTCACTGAAGTTAAGCTCAATGAGGCAACTACCCTGCAAATGAAGTTGCTGCCGACAGTGAATCGTGATACTGTCGTCTGCCTGTTGACAACCTGGACAAGCGGTGACAATGGCGAGAGCAAGATACAGTTTTTCACACCTCAGTGGCAGCCACTTTCTGTTCAACGCTTCCTCGGGGTGTCTTCACTGCAGGACTTCGCTGACCAGCTGACCATACGACCGGATCATCTCAGCACAACAGAATACGAGAAACTGAAAGCTATGATCGACCCGGTCATGGTAGAAGCGTCTCTCCATGCTGAAAGCGATGAACTGTCACTCCGTCTTTCTCTGCCTCTTCTCTCCAAAGAAGACAAGGAGAAGGTCAAGGCCATTCTTGCATCGGCGCAATTAAAGTGGAGCAATGGAAAATTTGTCGGCAGATGATGCGACAGGACTAATAACACTAAAGACCAATCATAAAAAACACGACTATGAACTTAAAAGTGCGTTTGGCATTCATGAATTTCCTGCAGTTTGCTGTCTGGGGTGCCTATCTTACTTGCATGGGCATCTATCTCACCAATGCAGGAATGTCCACTCATATCGGTTCGTTTTTCGCCATGCAAGGCATTGTCTCTATTTTCATGCCAGCCCTCATGGGCATTGTAGCGGACCGATGGATACCGGCCCAGCGACTCTTAGGCATTTGCCACCTGTTGGCCGGTGCCTTTATGATGGGAGCCGCAGCTTATGGCTACTATGCAGGCTCAAATGTAGCCTTTGCCACATTGTTTACCCTCTACTCCGTCAGCGTAGCCTTCTATATGCCGACCCTGGCACTGAGCAACTCTGTAGCTTACTGCGCACTGACACAAGCTGGTATGGACACCGTTAAGGACTTCCCGCCCATCCGTGTCTTTGGTACGGTAGGTTTCATCTGTAGCATGTGGTTTGTCGACATCATGGGGTTCAAGGCCAACGAGTTGCAGTTCGTCGTCAGTGGTGTGCTGAGCATTATCCTCTTTCTCTACACTTTCACCCTGCCGTCCTGTCCCGTCAGCCATGACGACAAGCACAAGAGTCTGGTCGATGCTTTCGGTCTGCGCGCCTTCACGCTGTTCCGCCAAAAGAAGATGGCAATCTTCTTCATCTTTTCCATGCTTTTAGGTGTCAGCCTTCAGATCACCAACGGCTTTGCAACTCCGTTTATTGAGAGCTTCGCCAAGATTCCCGAGTTCGCCGATACCTTTGGCGTGAAACACTCTGTCATTCTCTATTCGATCTCACAAATCAGCGAAACGCTGTGCATCCTGATGATACCATTTTTCATGAAGCATTTCGGCATCAAGAATGTCATGCTCATCGCCATGTTTGCATGGGTGCTTCGCTTTGGTCTCCTCGGTGCCGGTGATCCGGGCAGCAAGGTGTGGATGTTCGTGGCTTCCATGATCATCTATGGTGTTGCCTTCGACTTCTTCAACATCTCCGGCTCACTGTTTGTCGACAAGGCCACCGATCCTTGTCTGCGCTCTTCAGCGCAAGGTCTCTTCATGCTGATGACCAACGGCTTAGGAGCCACAATCGGCTCACTGGCCGCTCAGGAGGTTGTCGACCTCCATACTGTCGGCGGGGTCACCCAATGGCAATCGTGCTGGTATGTCTTTGCAGGCTACGCCCTCATCGTTGGCGTTGCTTTCGCATTGATCTTCCGTCCGAAGAAGGAAAAAGCTACAAAATAATCGTTAACAGGCAATGGCAAGTATACAGCTAAAATTCCAAGCTGCCGCAGAAGTCAACGGCAAAGAGAAGGACGGGCTGCTTCTCCTCTCTGATCAGGAGCAGCAACGCCAGCTCGTGATTACGTGCAGCAAAAACATACTCAAAGAGATCACAGAGAGAAAAAGCAATGCCATCAACTACGATGACATTGCCAAGATTCTTTGGGAGATGATACACTGGCAGACTACACTGGAGTTGTCCATACATATCAACACATTGGAGGATGGCGTATACAAAGCATTGCTCATCAATGAGGAGAATCAGTTCAGCCTTCCGGTCAAAGCCGATGCAGCTATTCTACTCTCTATGATCAGCCACAACGAAATTCCTATCTTCATGGATGAGGCTTTGTTTCGCAGACAAAGCTCTGTTTATCAGCCCAATGCCAAGGGGTTACAACTGCCTCTCAACATCATCAGCGAGCCTATGCTCCACGATCTTCTCGACAATGCCGTCAAGACTGAGCGCTACGAGATCGCCTCTGAGCTAAGGGACGAGTTGAAGAAAAGAGAGGAAGAGGACAAGAAGCGCAGTCAGGAAAGCAAAGACGATACGGAGGATGCTCAATAATAGCCCACAGCCATGAAGGAAGAAAGATATTTCTATGTGCCTGATGCCAGCCATCAGAATGAATTGCCGAAAGAAGAAGCGCAACATGCCCTAAAAGTGTTGCGCATGCAAGTGGGTGATGAGATGTTTCTTATGGACGGCTGCGGCACCTTCTATCAGGCCGAGATCTCAGCAGCCAACAACAAGCATTGCCTCTACAACATCAGACAGGCTCTGCCTCAGAAGCCGACGTGGAACGGTCGGATCCATCTCGCCATCGCGCCCACGAAGATGATGGACCGCATGGAATGGATGACAGAGAAATGCACCGAGATCGGCTTTGACGAACTTACCTTTCTGAGATGCCAGTTCTCTGAGCGAACGACAATCCGCACCGACCGCGTCGAGAAGATTGTTGTCGGAGCCATCAAGCAAAGCCGAAAGGCATGGAAGCCAGTTGTCAACGAACTGACAAAGTTCAGCGACTTCATCCATGCACCACGACAAGGACGAAAATTCATCGCTCATTGCTATGATGAAATCGCCCGTGCCGACCTCTTCCATGCCCTGCAACAGACACAGCAAGAGGAGGATGTGACCATTCTCATCGGTCCGGAAGGCGACTTCTCCATCGAAGAAGTGAGGGAAGCCATCACCCAAGGTTATGAGTCCATCACGCTTGGCAGTAGTCGACTGCGCACTGAAACCGCCGGCTTGATGGCCGTCGCCATGGCTCAGCTGTCCAAGCGGAAAGACTGAGAAGACAATAAAGAGACACATTATTATATACAGACACATTATTTATATAATAGGTATAAGGAAGAAATCTCAATAGATGATCTATAACGGGTAACACGACAATGAAAAGAATATCATTTGTACTTTCACTATTCATGGCATTGGCATTGACCCTCTGCTCATGTTCCAATGACGACTATATCAATGCCATCCCCGGCAACAGCACGCTGCTGATCTCCATGAAGCCTGCCAAGCTCAGCGGCGTTGGCAGTCCCACCATGCTCAAGGCAATGCTTCACGTGAGCAACCTCGACGACGCCGGTCTCGACCTCTCTGAGGATGTTTTCTTCTTTGAAGACGCTCAAGGCAATCTGGGACTTTGTGCCAAAGTCAAAGACGAAGACGATTTGGAGAAAACGGTCAAGCGCCTGAAGATCGACATTCACCATAAGCGTGACTACAACTTTGCAGCTCTGCCCAATAACTGGATTCTCGGTTGGTCAAATCAGGCGGCACTGCTCATGGGTCCTGTCGTTCCGGCAGCACAAGCCGAGATGATGTCGCTCATGGCTAAATATCTTGGTGAAGAAGAGGAAGACGGCATCAAGGCAACCCCCGTCTACGACAAGATCGACTCCATCAACGCTCCCATGTCACTCGTCTGCCAGACCAGTGCCCTACCCGACCAATTTGTCGCTCCGTTCACTCTGGGTGCTCCGCGCGACGCCAATCCTTCCGACATCTATATCGCTGCCGAGATGAAAGTGGCCAACGGACGCCTCCATATCAATGGACAGACATTCTCTTTCAAGCGCAACATCGAGCAGGCTCTGCAGCAGGCCCACGCCATCTACCGCCCCATCAAAGGCAAATATGTAAAGTCAATGGCCAAGAACGACATGATCGGCATGTTTCTTAATGTCGACGGTACAAAATTCATCAAGCTCATGCAGCAGAACAGAGGGCTCCAGGCTCTCCTGGCCGGCATCAACTCTGCCATTGACATGGACAACATCATCAAGGGCGTCAATGGCGACATGACCATCATCGCGCCTTCCCTTGGCTCAGACAACTTCCAAATGACCATGGCAGCACAACTCAAAAATGCAGATTGGCTCGGTGATGTGGACTATTGGAAGCAGAGCGTGCCGCAGGGTGGACATATCGGTGACTGGGGTAGAGACTGCTATTACTATACCGATTCAAAGACCACCTACTTCTTTGGTGTCACGCAAGACTGGCAATACATGAGTGGCAGCTCCAAGGAGAAAGCCTTACAGAGCATCAAGGCTGCCGCCGATCCCATCGACGCCCAACTGCAACAAGCCATCAAAGGACAAAAACTGGTAATGGTCATCAACCTTGCCGCCGTCAATGGCAGCAAAGCCCAGGCCGTTACGGGCATGCTTGCACCGCTCTTCGGCAAACTCAACGCAATCGTTTATACACTTCAATAAGATTCTGCCCGTCCTCTTCTACTCAGATCAGAATAGGACGGGACTTTATATTCAATCAGAGATATGCAAACCATTAATTTGTCTTCCGTTCTGCCTCAGGTGTTTCAGCAAAGCAAAGACCTGAAGTCAGAAATCTGGAAGCAAGATGTGAAATTCGAGCGAGGACACCTCTATCTCGTAGAGGCTGACTCAGGTAAGGGAAAGAGTACTTTTTGCAGTTATATCGTAGGCTATCGCCACGACTATAGCGGTTCCGTGATGTTCGATGACCGCGATACCAAGAGTTTCAAGGTCAAAGACTGGGTAGAGATGCGCCAACAGCATATCAGCCATCTGTTTCAGGAGTTGAGACTGTTCCCGGAGCTCACCGCCTGGGAAAACGTACAGATCAAAAACAAGCTGACCAACTTCAAGGACGATGCCACCATCCGCCAATGGTTCGAGATGCTCGGCATTGGCGACAAACTCGATGCCAAGATCGGACGCATGTCCTTTGGACAGCAGCAGCGCGTGGCAATGATCCGCGCACTCGTTCAGCCGTTCGACTTTCTGCTCGCCGACGAGCCTATCTCCCACCTCGACGACAACAACTCGCGCATCATGGCCGATATCATGATGACTGAGGCCAAGGCACAGGGAGCCGGTGTCATCGTGACGAGCATTGGTAAACACATGGACTTAAACTACGAAAAGACATTATTGCTATGAACTTAGTTTGGAAGCTGCTCCGTCAGCATATCAGCATACCCCAGTTTGTGGGATTTTTCTTTGCCAACCTCTTTGGCATGCTCATCGTGTTGCTGGGTTATCAGTTCTATCGCGACGTGATGCCCGTCTTCACCTCTGAGGACTCTTTCATGAAGTCCGACTATATCATCGTCAGCAAGAAGATTGGCATGGGCAATACCATCTCCGGTCGCACCAACACCTTCTCGCCCGCCGAGGTCAACGATGTAGAGAATCAGCCGTTTGCCTCCAGCGTAGGCACTTTCACCTCTACGGAGTATAAGGTGGAAGCCAACATGGGCGTCAATGGGGTCAACGTGCTCAACTCCGAGCTCTTCTTCGAGAGCATCCCCGATCATTTCGTCGACGCGCCCAAGGGCAGCTGGAAATACACGCCGGGCGACCATGTCGTACCCATCATCCTGCCGCGCGCCTATATCACGATGTATAACTTTGGTTTTGCTCAAAGCCGTTCCCTGCCTAAGATCAGTGATGGCCTTGTAGGCATGATCAACTTCGACATCTTCATCCACGGCAACGGACACGCCGACCGCTTCAAAGGTAAGGTCATCGGCTTCTCGTCACGACTCAACACAATCCTCGTGCCACAAGCCTTCATGGACTGGAGCAACAACTACTTCGCACCGGGCAGCCACTCCGATCCTACCCGACTGATCATGCAGGTCGATAATCCTGCCAACGAGAAGGTGACAAAATATATCGACCAGAAAGGCTACGAGGTGGAGGATGACAAGTTGCAGGCCGAAAAGACTACTTATTTCTTGAGAATGATCGTCACCATGGTCATGGTTGTCGGTCTGGTCATCTCTGTTCTGAGCTTCTACATCCTCATGCTGAGCATCTATCTGCTCGTACAGAAGAACTCGTCGAAACTCGAGAACCTGCTGCTTATCGGCTACAGCCCCAGCAATGTCGCACGACCCTACCAGCTGCTCACCATAGGGCTCAACAGTGGTGTGCTGCTCATCGCCTGGGCTACGCTCTACTTCGTCCGTGACTACTATATGGGCGTCATCGAGACGCTTTTCCCCGACATCGACAGCGGCACGATGCTGCCGGCAATCCTCCTCGGAGTCGGTCTCTTTGCCTTGGTAAGCATCTGCAACATCATCGCCATCAGACATAAGATTGTCTCCATCTGGAAGAGAAAAGAATAAACCCCGACACACTATTCAGGCATGAAACAGTTCGATCACTATACGGTTGAGGCCGATGCCCAACTACTGGACTGGCTGCTCACCCATCTCGACGGCAGCCATTCCAAAATCAAAGCCACGCTGCAAGGGCGCGGCATACAGGTCAATGGCAAGACGATCACACGATACGACTATCCGCTCAAGGCGGGGATGAAGATTGCGGTCAGCAAGACCAAACGCAACCTCACCCTTAAAAACCATTACGTGAAGATCGTCTATGAGGATCCTTACCTCGTCGTGGTGGAGAAAAGCGCAGGTATTCTCTCTATGGCTGCCGGCCACAGCACGCTGAATGTCAAGTCTGTGCTGGACGAATACTTCGAACAGACCCGACAGCATTGCACTGCCCACGTGGTGCACCGCCTTGACCGCGACACCAGCGGACTGATGATCTATGCCAAGGATAAGAAAACAGAACTGAAACTGGAAGAGGACTGGCACCACACGGTCTATGACCGCCGCTACGTGGCAGTGCTCTCCGGCGTGATGGAGGAGGATCAGGGAACCATCACCAGTTGGCTCAAAGAGAACCGGGCCTATGTCACCTACAGCAGTCAGCGGGAGGGCGACGGCAAGCTGGCCATCACCCATTTCTATACCCTCGACCGCAGCAACGAACACTCGCTCGTGGAGTTCAAACTGGAGACGGGACGCAAGAACCAAATACGTGTGCACTCCGCCGACATGGGGCATCCGGTTTGCGGCGACATCAAATACGGCAATGGCGATGATCCGATCGGACGGCTCTGCCTTCATGCCTACGTGCTCTGCTTCTATCACCCGGTAACCCACAAGCCGATGGAGTTTAGTACGCCTATTCCCGTGACCTTCCGCCGGCTCTTCGGAACCAGCAAAAAACCGTAAACATCTCACAATAAAGAATCACATCCAACAGCTTCATCTATGGACTCTCACTTCACCTTCTACGTCTTTCTGATACTGGCCTTTGTCGTCAGCATCTTCATCATACGCAAGATAGCGAGTTGCTTCCTCAAGCTTATCATCGCGGCGGTCGCCCTTGGAGTGGTGGTGGCTGCTTATTTTCTCATGCAAGGTTAACTAAGTTGCGACGCTCATGATCTTTTTCTTCTCCGCAACAGGCAATACTGCCTGGGCCGCCAAACAGTTAGGCTTCTACACCAGTGACCGGCTCATCAACATCGCCAAGAACAGCACCGCGCCTTTCATCGCTCAGCTGGAACCGGGCGAAGACGTCGGCTTTTGCTTTCCTGTCCACGGTTGGCGTCCTCCGCGCATCGTCGTCGACTTTGTGAAGCAACTCACCTTCGACGCCACGGGACACTATGTCTATGCGCTCTGCACAGCCGGTGACACCGTTGGCGAGGCCATGGACATCTTCCGTCACGTGCTCTCAGAGAAAGGCATCACGCTCGATGCTGCCTTCTCGCTACTGATGCCGGAGTCGTATGTCGGCCTGCCCTTTATGGATGTAGACAAGAAAGAGCGGGAGAAAGCCAAGCAAAACCAGGCTGCGGAAGACTTGAAAGCGTTTGCCAAACAAATCGAACAACATCAGAAACATGTGGAGCATCTGACCATCGGCCACTGGCCACGCATCAACAGCCGCATTCTCGGTGCAGCCTTCTACCGTTGGCTGATCACCGACAAGCCTTTCCATGTCATTTCAGACCGCTGTGTGAAATGCGGCATCTGTGCTTCCGTCTGTCCCGTCCACGACATCGACGGCGGTCTCGGCAAGGAGCCCCGCTGGCTCCACAATGGCCAATGCATGACCTGCTTTGCCTGCTATCACCATTGTCCGCACCACGCCATCGAGTTCGGCAACAGAACCAAGCATAAAGGACAATACTTCTTTGGCAGAAGCAAGCTATAAATAGTGAGGCGCTGATTATATTATGCAACGCCAAGGTGCAAGTTTATGCCAAGTCAGTTTTCATCATGGACAGACTTTAACCCCGAGGAGGTGAGTCTGTCTCAACCTACTGGATAGACGGCGAACTTGCTCGCAAGGCTATCCAGTAGGCTGAGACTCTGAGTTCCGTTAGGAGCTAAAGCCTGGTCAGGACTACTTCTCTTCTTGGTGATGTCGTTGATGACAAGCAGTGTTCTTATGGCCTCAAAACACTGTTTTCACGGGGCCGAAACAATGGTTCTTGTGAGGTTGAAACAATGTCCCCAACATTGTAATCCTATAGAAAAAGATCGTTCGCTACGTAAGGAAAGATCTTTTTCTACGCAGCGAACGATTGTTTGTCAGGCAGCAAAATCAAGTTCCACGCATTGACCAGCTCGCCGGCTAAAAAATGGCTATGACTCTTAAAATGTCCAAGGACAAGTTGCGCTCTTTGGAATGAGGTACTGAAATCATTTTGAGTAATATTCGTATAAAGTAAACTTTGATGATGGTCTCCTACTGATGCAAAGTTGACGAAAAAATCTCATTCTGACAAGTAATCCATCATTCAAGCATGGATAATGGCATACTTGATAAGCAACTCCATACCTCACGACAAAAAAAAAACTCCCTGCTCATAATAACTACGAGCAGGGAGTAAATGATTATATTTGTGAAACGATTACTTCACGTAAACAACAGCCAGACGGTTGGATGTATTACCCTGAACACCCTTACCGGTAGCCTCGTCAACGACGACGCCATTGTTCTTGAGATACTTTGCAACCTCGTCAGCACGAGCCTGAGACAGCTTATCGTTGATTTCTTTGCTACCCTCTGGAGAAGCAGTACCAACGATCTGAACGTGCTTGCCGCTCTTCACACCGTCAAGAGCCTTCTTAGCCTCCTTGGTCAGAGTGCTCTTGCCCTGAGCGAATGTAACGAACACGAGATTCTCAACCTTCACCATCTGTGGTGCCGGAGCCTCTTTCACAACTTCCTTGACAACCTCCTTAGGCTTCTTAGCCAACTCGTTGCGCAGGTCGTTGATCGTGCTGTTGAGCTGATCGATCTCAGCCTGGTCGTAAGGCTTTACAATCTTAAAGTTGTGTGTGCCATTGCTGGTATTGAATTTATAGACAACACCAGCGTTGAGCTGTACGAAGCTCTTGTTAACATCGTAAGCAACCTTCTGCTCACCATCAAAACCATTGAGGGCCCATGTGATAGAAGGCTCAACATATACCTGCCATGCCTTAGCCTCACCGAGGTTGAAAGCAAAGTCGATGCCAGCCTTAGAAGTCAGGGCATTCTTCTTTGCAAATTCGGTTGCTGCAACATCATCGGAATTAATCTGAGCGATCTGAGAAGCGGTCCAGGTGCGGTTAGCAACTGCGCTGTTGCCGAAGCTGTGGTACCAGCCGAAGCCGTAAACAGGGATCACCTCGAAAGTACGGGGCTCACCTTTGTAGCCACCGAACCAGTTGCTAAGGTTGACAGTAGCCAACAGGCTCGTGTTCATAGCACGAACAGTGGTGCCGAAAGAGTTAGCAGGCTTATTTGAGAAGTAGGCGTTGCTCTCAGCAGCGAGACCAAAGACAGGTGTGAACCAACGGCCAACACGTACGCCAAAGTTAGGATCGAGTCCCTTCAGCCAAGCGTGACCTGTGGTCTTGGTAGCTACGCCACCGTTAACGCCAACATAAACGTTGTCGAATGTTTTACTTTCCTGAACAGTCTGAGCAGATGCGCCAGCAGCTATCAAAGCTGCAGCCATCAAGGTAAATAACTTTTTCATAATTTACTTTTGACTTTGTGTAATAATTTATATTTTCTGTTATTCTGTATACAAACTACGTGCAAAGTAAAGGGATTTTTCTTAAACCTCCAAATAATTTTAACAGATTGAAGTCTATAAAACAATAATTAACAAGATTCGGAGAGTTGAAGACTACAATTTCAGAAGAAAAGAACAATCGAACAAAGAAAAAGGCAGATGACAGAAAGTCACTGTCATCTGCCTATATGTCAATCGAAGAAATCGCTTATCAGCGAACCCTCTGACCTATTGCCGAAGGAGCGTTACCACGGTCACGGAATAGGGCTTGAGCGTGAGTGTGGAACCGCTGACACGAGTAGTCTCAACCTTTACGCTCTTATCGTTGGGCTGTCCGCAGAAGCCAACGGCCTCAGCGCCTGAGGGAATCGTCAGGCCTTTCACATCTACTGTCAAGGACTGTGGCAAAGCGTTGACGAGTTTCACCCAAGTGGTACCTGTTTTTTCGTCCCGCACGACACTCGAGGCCACACGATAGCGGATGTTCTCGGGCAAGGAGAACTGGGAAGCGAGATAGCGGTCACCAGCACTCTGGCCCCACAACTGCTGGGTGTAGTAGCTCGGAGTGAGTGCTGTGATGCTGTCGGAATTGAAGTAGATCATGTCGGGATTCCAGTTTTGATGAACCTCATTGCAGAGCAACGGCGCATAGCTGGCCATGCTGACGATGTCGGCATTGCGCTCGACATTGCACAGGTGGATAGCCTCGACCAGCGCATTCTCCACGCGTCGGTCGCGGGAAGCCCACTCACCGAGATAGACCTTCGGGCCCTTGCGGTCGTAATCGTCGTAGTAGTCCTGATGATGCAGGAACCATCCCGGTGACTCGTAGTAATGCTCGTCGACCATATCAATCAGATCGTGATGGGCTTTGGCGAAGCGCCAGCCCTCGATATAGTCAGCCGACGGATTATGGAAGGGTCCCACGGTGCCACAGACGATGATGTCGGGATACTTCTGTTTGATGGCCTTGCAGATCATCTCGTAGCGCTCCTCAAAGGTTGTGGAGACGAGATCTTCGTTGCCTACACCTATATATTTAAGGTGGAACGGAGCCGGATGACCTGCGTCGGCACGCATCTTGGCCCACTTGGAAGTAGCCGGATCGCCATTGGCCCACTCAATCATATTGAGTATCTCCTGACAGTAAGCCGGCATATCGTCCATCGGGATACCTCCTTGCTGGCCACCGTAGCCGTCCCTGTCGGCAGCTGAGTTCTGACAAGGCACGCCAGCAGCCAGCACAGGAAGCGGTTCGGCGCCGATGTCCTCACAGAACTGGAAATACTCATAGAAGCCCAGACCACGCGTTTGATGATAGTTCCAAATGTTCTTTGCGGGCTTACGGTCCTGCCATGGGCCTACACTCTCGTTCCAGTGATAGATATTGTCAAGTCCCTGACCATGGCTCATGCAGCCACCGGGGAAGCGTACAAACCGGGGATGGAGGGCCGCGATGGCCTCAGCCAAGTCCTTGCGAAGCCCGTGTCCCTTGAAAGTGTCGTGGGGGAAGAGGCTCACCATGTCCACGTCAACGCTGTCTTCTTTCAGAGGCGTCAGCATGAGTCTTACCTGACTCTTCACAGCTTTCTTGTCAATGACCAGAGGCAGAGCATAGCGCTGCCAGCCCTCACCCTGAACCTTTATCTTCTCTTTTGCGAGCATCTCGCCTTTGTCGTCGACGAGACTCACGAGCAATTGATTCTTATGTCCATTCTTGCAACGGGCAAAGACCGAGAAGTCGAACTGCTGAAGAGGCTCCGCCTTCACGCTCCCCCACCCCGTATTATAGAGTGTGTCTTGTTTGGTCAAGAGCACATAATGAGGATTGTTTGTGCTCAGGGGATCAGTCGTGCTGACACGGATCGGATGATTGCTCTTCCATGCCGTCGTAGCATTCCAACCATGATGATCGCTGGAAGAATACTCGAAGTCACGGTTCTGAACAAGTTCGGCATAGAGACCGCCGTCGGCCGCATAGCTGATGTCCTCAAAGAAAACGCCCATCAGACGGTCGCTGATCGCTTTTTGCTTCGACGGATCTATGGTCAGCGTCGTCTTTAATGGTGAAGAGAGAGAGGCAAAACGCCGTGCGTCGTCTTTCATCGTCTCTGCGCTCATGCGGGCATCATTGGCCATGGCATCGAAATATTGGAAGAGATAGTCCAGCTGCAGCTTAGGCACATCGAAGGCATTGCCCTGAAAGGTAGTACCGGCAACAGTTGCCGTGTCACGCATCCAGGCGGCATCCTCTATCGTGCTCGCGTCGGCTGATTCCGTGAAATGGCGGAAGTCATTGGAAGCCTGCACATAATGGCGACTACCGTCCTTGGCTTTGAAATAGATGTCGATGTTGTCGGGATCCATCTGGAACATGATCGGATCCAGCGCCCCTTTCTCTTTGACACGCGGATAGTCCTGCGGACGCCAAACCACCAAGTCTTCACTATAGGCGGCCGCAAAACAGGGCGAATAGTTGTTCACAGAGAAGAGCAGCCGCCACGTTCCGTCCTGAGCCTTGATGACATAGGGCGAATACATCTTCTTCTCACTGCCCCATGCACCATAGTCCGAGCCACAGAGCTGTCCCATATCCTGCCACTGGTCGTGATCGGTGAAGTAGGCAACATGCAGTCCCTTGGTCGGTCCCGGAGAATAGAGAAAAAGCTGACACGTGGTGTCACGCCCGGCAATCTCATAGGAAGCCTGTTGACGCTGCCCCCAAGCCCCCGAAGGCAACGAGGCTGTAATGAAAAGCGATGTAGAGAATAGTAATAGTTTGGTGTTCATCGGTAGAAATTTTGAAATGACAAGAAGGTCTTCTTAAGAGCAAAAGCAGTGAGCCCCTCTATGGGGCTCATCACCTTATTTATAGTATTCTTTCTTGGCAGCGGCCAATGTGTTCTTCATCAATGAGCAGATGGTCATAGGACCTACACCACCGGGAACCGGTGTGATGAACGAGCACTTCGGCGCCACCTCGTCAAACTTCACGTCGCCATTGAGGCGGAAGCCCTTCTTCTTTGTGGCATCGGGCACACGTGTGGTACCGACATCGATGATCACGGCACCGTCTTTCACCATGTCGGCAGTGACAAAGTCGGGACGGCCGATAGCGGCAATGATGATGTCTGCCTCACGGCACTCTGCCTTGATGTCCTTGGTATGGGAGTGGCAGACCGTCACCGTGGCGTCGCCGTATTGTTTCTGCATCATCAGCTGAGCCATTGGCTTGCCCACGATGTTGCTGCGTCCCAGCACCACACACTTCTTTCCGGATGTCTCAATGTGGTAGTGCTGCAAGAGCGTCATAATGCCCAACGGTGTTGCCGACACAAAGCACGGCAGTCCAATGGCCATACGTCCCACGTTGATCGGATGGAAGCCGTCGACATCTTTGCGGTAGTCGATGGCCATGATGATCTTCTGCTCGTCGATATGTTTCGGCAGAGGCAACTGTACGATGAAGCCGTCGACCTGGGGATCGTCGTTGAGCTTAGCCACACAGGCGAGGAGCTCTTCCTCAGTGACATCATCCTCATAGCGGATCAGACGGGACTCGAAACCGCACTGCTCACAGGCAATGACCTTGTTTTTGACATAGGTCTCGGAGCCGCCATCATGTCCTACCAACACGGCAGCCAAACAAGGGCGCTTGGCACCCTTGGCCACCATTTCCTTCACTTCATCGGCAATCTGCTGCTTGATGGCAGTAGCAGTGGCCTTTCCATCTATCAACGTGTACATAGTTTATATTTATTGTTTCATTGCGCCTTTCATGCGCGCCATATTTGCCATCATGGACTTCATCTGGTTACCGGTGACCATCTTCATCATCTTGCGGGTCTGATCGAACTGCTTGATGAGTCGGTTAACCTCCTGAATCGACGTACCGGAGCCTTTGGCAATGCGCTGGCGACGGCTCACGTTGAGCACCTCGGGATGGGTTCGCTCCTGCGGTGTCATACTGCGGATGATGGCCTCAATGCCGTTGAAGGCATTGTCGTCGATGTCGATGTCCTTGATGGCTTTGCCCACACCCGGAATCATCGAGGCCAGCTCTTTCAGATTACCCATCTTCTTGATCTGCTCGATCTGATTGAGGAAGTCGTTGAAGTCGAACTTGTTTTTCTGAATCTTCTTTTGCAGCTTGCGCGCCTCTTCCTCGTCGAACTGCTCCTGAGCACGCTCCACGAGAGAAACCACGTCGCCCATACCGAGGATACGGTCAGCCATACGGTCGGGATGGAACACGTCGATAGCCTCCATCTTCTCACCGGTACCGATGAACTTGATCGGCTTAGTGACTACCGTACGGATGGAGAGAGCGGCACCACCGCGGGTATCACCGTCGAGCTTGGTGAGCACGACACCGTCGAAGTCCAGACGGTCGTTGAATTCCTTAGCGGTGTTGACAGCGTCCTGACCCGTCATGGAGTCTACAACGAAGAGCGTCTCATCGGGCTTAACGGTCTCTTTGAGTGAGGCAATCTCGTCCATCATCTGCTCGTCGACAGCCAGACGGCCTGCAGTATCGATGATGACCGTGTCATAGCCTTTGGCCTTTGCCTCCTGGATGGCGTGAAGCGCAATCTCGTTGACGTTTTTGTTTTCCGGCTCGGTATAGACGGGCACATCAATCTGACCGCCCACTACTTTCAACTGGTCAATAGCTGCCGGACGGTAGACGTCGCAAGCTACCAACAGCGGATTGCGGTGCTGCTTAGTTTTCAGCATATTGGCCAGCTTGCCACTGAACGTGGTCTTACCAGAACCCTGCAAACCGGACATCAGGATCACGGCCGGTTTCTGAACCAGATGCAACTCAGCAGCCTCGCCTCCCATAAGGCTGGCCAGCTCATCGTGCACGATCTTGACCATCATCTGCCCCGGCTTTACGGCCGTAAGCACATTCTGACCGAGTGCTTTCTGCTTTACCGTGTCGGTAAATGTCTTGGCTACCTTATAGTTGACATCGGCGTCCAGCAATGCACGCCGCACGTCCTTGAGCGTCTCTGCGACATTGATCTCGGTGATTTTACCTTCACCTTTCAATATCTTGAACGACCGCTCAAGACGGTCACTTAAATTCTCAAACATAATGCTAGTTCTATTCTATGATTAATTATACTTGCAAAGATACAGAAAAAAAACGAAACTGCGCTTTTTTATTGCTTCAAACATAGAAAAAACAAGGAAAAGCAGGCTATGACGGGTAAGTAAAGGGAGGAAAAAGAACGCGCAAAATTGCACCTGCGGTGCATAAAATATGCGGCAGATAATAGAATGTTTGATCTTTAGAAAGAAGACAGAAAGACATAATAAACATATTTTTATTTTTGAGACAGAGTAACATATGGAACAGATATTTTGAAAAGACAGAAAGACATAAAAGACAGATTTCTATTTTTGAGACAGAGTAACATAGGGAACAGATATTTTGAAAAGACAGAAAGACATAATAAACATATTTTTATTTTTGAGACAGAGTAACATAGGGAACAGATATTTTGAAAAGACAGAAAGACATAATAAACATATTTTTATTTTTGAGACAGAGTAACATATGGAACAGATATTTTGAGAAGACAGAAAGACATAATAAACATATTTTTATTTTTGAGACAGAGTAACATAGGGAACAGATATTTTGAAAAGACAGAAAGACATAATAAACAGATTTCTATTTTTGAGACAGAGTAACATAGGGAACAGATATTTTGAAAAGACAGAAAGACATAAAAGACAGATTTCTAAAGATCAAACATCCTGTTAGCGGGTGCGCCGTTGACGGCCGTATATTTTATGCACCGAAGGTGCAATTTTGCGCGGTAGCGATTTTCGTCATGGGCACCCCCCCAAGGATGATGGCCCATGACCATTTTCTTTTCTCATTTGGGTTGCGCAGAAGCTGCGATACACTTGGGGACAGTTTGCCACTGCGTGGCCAACAATATTTTTTATTTTAAGGAAAATAGAAGAAAATTGCGAGGGCATAAAATTGCGTCTTTGACGCATAAAATCCCAGCACTTCCTTTGGGAGCTCTAAAGCGGTTAGAAGGCTCGATGTGAAGGATCGGCCGCATATTTTATGCACCGCAGGTGCAATTTTACGCGTTAGCGATTTTCGTCATGGGCAAACCAAAACACTCAAATAAGTTTGCCCATGACCATTTTCTTCTTTCTTCTCAGCCAGATGTCACACGGATATGTGTCCTCCGCGCCTTTGCGAGAGACTCATATCCATGTGACACCTATTTTTTTGTCCTTTCCTTGTTTATCTCACAAAAATACCCTATTTTTGCAAATAGATAATATAGATAGATGCGTATGAGCAGATTTATCAATCCCTTTACCGATGTCGGCTTCAAGCGGATCTTCGGACAAGAGTTCTCCAAGCCATTGCTGCTTGATTTCCTCAACAACCTGCTCAAAGGTGAACGGGTGATCACAGACTTGAAGTTCCTCGACAAGGAGCAACCGGCGGAATATAGAGACGACCGCTCGCTGATCTACGATATATTCTGTGAGACAGATAGCGGCGAGCGCATCATCGTGGAGATGCAGAACCGTGAGCATCCCAACTTTGCGGATCGATGCTTGTACTATGCGTCACAGGCGATCTCACGGCAGGGCGAGCGTGGTACCGAATGGGACTATCATGTCAACGCGGTGTATCTGGTAGCCTTCGTCAACTTCCACATGGATGGGTTAGGCGATCTGTTCCGCTATGACATAGGTCTTGCCGACATGGCTACGGGCAAGTCCTTTAGTGGGAAGGAGCGTTTCATCTTCCTTCAATTGCCCTACTTCACGAAGGAGGCTGACGCATGTGAGAATGATTTTGAACGTTGGATTTATGTATTAAAGAATATGGAAACATTCAACAGAATGCCGTGGGCGGCCAAGAACTCGGTGTTTCAGAAACTTGCCGAGGTGGCCGAGGTGAGCAACCTGAGCAAGGAAGACCGTATCAAATACGATGCGGCCCTCCGCCATTTCCGCGACACCCTCAATGTGATGAGGGGTGCAGAGGAAAAAGGTCGCAAGGAAGGTATAGAGAAAGGTCGCAAGGAAGGTATAGAAAAAGGTCGAAAGGAAGGTATAGAGAAGGGTCGAAAGGAAGGTGAGTTAGCGATAGCAAAGAAAATGAAAGAAGCAGGATCCGAGATAGGCTTCATCAAAGAAATGACAGGGCTTACAGAAGATGAAATCAATAAGCTATAGATCTGATCACAGAACGCATAGGTTTGTGTGGCAGGAGGAGTTGTGATTTTATGCGCCCCGCGCAATTTTATGCCCCAGCAATTTTCGTCTATTTTCCTTCAAATAAAAAAATTATTGGTGCCACGCAATGGCAAAAACTGAATGCAAAGGCGGGCACGGAGACCCGCCCCTACGCTGTCCCCAAGGTATCGCAGCTTCTGCGCAACCCAAATGAGAAAAGAAAATGGTCATGGGCAAACTAAATGAAAAGAAGAAAATGGTCATGGGCCATCATCCTTGTTTTTTTGGTCTGCCCATAACGAAAATCGCTAACGCGTAAAATTGCACCTGCGGTGCATAAAATATGCGGCCGACAACGGCGCAACCGCTAACAGGATGTTTGATCTTTAGAAATCTGTCTTTTATGTCTTTCTGTCTAAAAAAATATGTTCCCTATGTTACTCTGTCTAAAAAATAAATCTGTCTTTTATGTCTTTCTGTCTAAAAAATAAATCTGTTCCCTATGTTACTCTGTCTAAAAAAAATAAATCTGTCTTTTATGTCTTTCTGTCTAAAAAATAAATCTGTTCCATATGTTACTCTGTCTAAAAATATGTCCCTATGTTACTCTGTCTAAAAATATGTCCCTATGTTACTCTGTCTAAAAATATGTCCTATGTTACTCTGTCTAAAAATTTCCCTTGTGGATCGCACAAAAAAAAGAGTCCTCATATAGAGAACTCTTTCAGCGGTGCGTACGAGATTCGAACTCGTGACCTCCTGCGTGACAGGCAGGCATTCTAACCAACTGAACTAACGCACCTTAAAAAAATTGACCGCGTAAGCGGTGCGTACGAGATTCGAACTCGTGACCTCCTGCGTGACAGGCAGGCATTCTAACCAACTGAACTAACGCACCGTTTTGTTGTCTTTGCGCCTCATTTCTGAATTGCGAGTGCAAAGGTACTTGTTTTTTCTGAAACCACCAAACAATTGGCCAACTTTTTTAAAAGAAAAATTGCAAGATCTCTACGTCGTGATATTCTTTTCCATCGTAAAGCCAGTCTTTGAGCTGTGTATTTTGCTGAAAGCCAATAGCTTTAAAGAGTTTCAGGCAATCCGTGTTGTTTTTGGCTACCAAAGCGTAAAGTTGATGCAGATGCAGTACTTCGCGGGCATAAGTGATCAATTCTTCCATGGCTGCCTTGCCATATCCCTGTCCGCGATAGGCCTTCTCAATGACCAGCCCCACCTCAGCCCGCAGATGCTGCGGATTGAAATTCACCAGGTCGACGATGCCAACGACATTTTCTCCACTGCTGTCGGTAATGATCAGACGCAGCTGCTTATCGGTGAAGATGTCGCCCGTGGTATTGGCAATATAGTCGTGGAGGACATAGCGGGAATAAGGCACATTGGTGCTGCCCACCTGCCACAAGTCGTAATCGTTCTCAATTCGATAGAGCAGGTCCAAGTCTTCGGGCTCCATCGCACGCAAAAGTACGAACGGACGACGATGGGAACAAGATGAAGCAATTGAAGCATTCTTTTCCATAGCTACATATTTCTTATATATATGTATTACTTATGGGCAGACTCAGAAGAGAACACATCTTTCGACGTGATGATCAGCTGAGCCTCAGGATCGAGCCAGCCCACAAGACATTGACCGGGGTGATTGTTGATGAGATCGAATACCTCGTGATAGGCAAACAGAGTGGTATCGAAAACCATGAAGGGTTGCGAAAGATGACGCCGAGACATCTCTGCCACGATATTCATCACTTCATCCCACTTCGAGACCACATGCAGATCGGCGTTTAAACCGTTGAAGCTGATGATGTTCTGACAGACGGATTGCGACGACACTGAGGCGAAGACCACATAGAGAGGATCGCGACGGACAGACTTGGAGACAAAGCCCATGCTCTTGCGCATCTTATGCAACTGCATACTGACCAACGCATGGAAAGCCTTGACATAGATGGCCGTCTGCACCGGGATGTTGACAAGGATATTGAAGTGGCGGTAATGCTTGCGATAAAAGATAAGCATGGCTTCATAGAAGACATGGACATACCGGAAGCTGGACTTTTCGGTGCTCTCACCTTTATAATGGAGCATCTTACAGGGTAGATACCAGTTCTCCCACCCCGCCTTGAGAATGCGGTAGCTCAGATCAATGTCCTCGCCATACATGAAGAAGTCCTCATCCAAAAGTCCCACATCCTCCAACGCTTTGCGGCGAAGCAGACAGAAAGCGCCACTGACAATCTCTATCTGCTCGGCCTGGTCCCAAGGATGAGCACACATATAGTATTTGCCGATGCGAGGATGATGAGGAAAGAGAGAGCAAAGACCAGACAGCTTATAAAAAGACGTCATCGGTGTAGGGACGCCACGACGACTTTCCTTGGCATTCTCACCCGAAGCATCCATCATCCACACGCCCGACGCACCCACATGGGGATGGGCATCCATAAACGACAGGACTGTGGGGATGAGCGTCTCACTCACCACAGTGTCAGGATTGAGCAACAAGACATACTCGCCATGGCTCATCGTGATGGCCTTGTTGTTGGCTTTGGCAAAGCCGAGATTATGATTCAGCCTAACGACCTTCACCCAAGGGAAGCGGGAAGAAAGATACTCGACAGAGCCGTCGCGGGAATGGTTGTCCATCACAAACACCTCAGCGTCCACTGTAGCCAATGAACGCTGAAGCGACTTCAAGCACTGTTCAACATAGTACTTGACATTGTAATTGACAATCACTACCGAGAGTTTCATTTCTTCTCCTGAATATATCTTGTACGGGTGGGATAGACAAAGGCCAGACTCAACAGCCCAATGATGCCCATATAGCCAAAGGCGACATTCATAAACTGATAATAGAGCCACGTGTTGAGCACCATCGGCCCGCAGAGCATCGCCAGGCGCAAGGTGCCCCAACGAAGCATGGCCTTGTCGCCATCACGATGAATAGCTGCTGCCACATGTTTCCACTTGAACAGCCGCAGGCTCAGAGGAATCAGGCAGATCGTAGCCACTTCCATGAAGATGGCCCAATAATAATCGGCTATGCGGTCCGCGCCCCACTGACCGACAAGCAGGACGTCGTTCTCATACAAGACGACAAAGCACAGGCTAATCAGCACTGACAAGCCTGCTTCAAGTCGAAGGATATTCAATACGTTTTTCATGATGCTATGATTTATCCAACGGCGTACGACTGACGATCGAGCGGCCTAAGGTCACCTCGTCGGTATATTCCAACTCGTTGCCCACGGAGATGCCGCGGGAGATCACCGACAGCTTCACGGGATAAGGCTTCAACTGACGGGAGATATAAAAACTCGTCGTGTCACCCTCCATCGTGGAACTGAGTGCCAGAATCACTTCTCTGATGCCGCCCTTTGCCACACGCTCTACCAACGAGGCAATCTGCAAATCACCGGGGCCCACGCCTTCCATCGGGGAGATGATGCCCCCCAGGACATGATAAAGACCATCGTATTGCTGGGTATTCTCAATGGCCATGACATCCTGCACATTCTCTACGACACAGACCAGGCCATGGTCGCGATGGCTGTCAGAACAGATAGAGCAGACATCGGTGTCGCTGATATTGTGGCAGACAGAACAATATTTGATGTCCTTCCGCAGATGTGTGATCGCTGACGTGAAATGCTCCACAGACTCTTCGGGCTGCTTCAGCAGATTCAAAACCAGCCGCAGGGCTGTCTTACTGCCAATACCCGGCAGGCGGCTGAACTCGTCAACCGCCCGCTGTAATAATGCTGAGGGATATTGCTGCATCAAAGGTAAATGCCAAATCCCACCTTAAAGCCGATCGTGGAAAAATCAGAATGGTTCTTGAAGCTCTGCTGATAGTAGAGCGACGGCTCAATGGTTACCGTGTGGCTGATGAAGAAGGCATAGCCCACTTCTACACCAGGCATGAAATCATTGAAGTTGTGGTCGAAGTGCATCAACTTGCAGTTCGCACCCAGGAAGATGCCGTTCTGAGTGATGTAGTAGCGGCCTCCGACACCTACATGGATAGCGTCACCATTGTCGCGGTTGCCCTGATGGTCATAGCCAGCCTCAGCCAACAGCATCAGGTTGTCACTGAAGAAGTAACCGGCCTTACCCTCAACGCCCAAAGAGAACTTGCCGTTGCCACTATAGTTCATGTCAAGGCCAGACAATGAGGCTCCTGCATATTTCTTCCCTTCCTCAAACTGGGCACTGGCGCTTACCACGCTCAAAGAGAAAACAAAAAGAAGCAATAAAATCTTTTTCATATTCACTTATTTATTGGTTATTATGTCTTGCTTGATTCTTATACCATACCGAGAACCACACAATGGCGATGAGGAGCACTGTCAGCGAGCCCCAGTAGCCGATGGATGTGTCAAGACCGGCTGCCATAGGTGATACCAACAGGAAGGTAGCACACACCACGGTCATGAACAATGCCGGAACGAGAGTCACAACAAACAACTTGTGCTTCTGAACGAGGTAGACGGTGATCGTCCAAAGCGTGAAGACGGCAAGCGTCTGGTTGGACCAGCCGAACCACTGCCACACGGTATTGAAGCCGTCGGGATTCTCCATCTGCCACAGAAGCAAAGCGACGGCAGCGACAAACATCGGGATGGCTATATAGAAGCGCTTTGCTATGCTCCGCTGATCGAGATGCAAAGCCTCGGCAATGATCAGCCGGGCACTGCGAAATGCGGTATCGCCACTGGTGATAGGAGCGGCCACAACACCAAAGACGGCAAGGACGCCACCAAAGAGTCCCAGCCAACCGGTACATACCTTCTCCACGACACTTGGCGCAGCGAAGAACTGGATGAGTGTCTTGCCATTTCCGCCCTGGAATTGTGCGATGAACTCATTGGCTGTCTGAGCGTCGACACACTCACGCCAACCGCCATAATAGAAGAAATACATCGAGACGGTAGCCCAGATCAAAGCGACGACACCCTCGGTGATCATTGCACCATAGAAGATAGGACGTCCCATCTTCTCAGACTTGATGCAGCGTGCCATCAACGGGCTTTGGGTAGCATGAAATCCACTGATGGCTCCACAGGCTATCGTCAGGAACAGACAGGGGAACAACGGATTCTTAGCCATGTAGCCCGTCGTGCCCAACCAAGCCGTGTTGGTATTGCGGTTGCAGTCATCGAGATTGCTCCAGAGCTCGGGCAGCTCCGGCATCTTCGCAAACAGACAGACCATCAGCGCTATGGCCATGAACAGCAGGGCAAAGGCAAAGATCGGATAAAACTTGCCGATGATCTTGTCGATAGGCAACATAGTGGCCAGAATATAGTAGGCAAAGATCACGACCACCCATAAAGTCGTAGTACCGCCAAAGTCTTTCAGCAACAGGGCCGGACTATAGACAAAGACCACTCCGACCATCATCAGCAGGAACACCGAGAAGACCAACATCACGGCACGCGCCTTGCCACCCAAATAGCGGCCGACCAAGAAAGGCAGGTTGGCACCGTCGTGGCGCACGCTGAGCATACCACTGAGATAGTCGTGGACGGCACCCGCAAAGATACAGCCGAAGACGATCCACAGATAAGCCACAGGGCCATACCACGCACCCATGATGGCGCCGAAGATAGGACCGGTGCCCGCGATGTTCAGAAACTGAATCATAAACACCTTCCAACTCGGCAACGTCACGAAGTCCACACCATCGGAATGGGCTACCGCCGGAGTTGGACGGTCGTCTGGACCAAAGATGCGTTCAATGAACTTACTGTAAAGTAAATAGCCGGCAAGCAATGCCAACAACGCAATCGTAAATGAAATCATAATCGATGAAAACTGACGAATTATATTGCAAAAGTAATGCTTATTTTTGAAAAACAAAAAAATATCTGTACCTTTGTGGAAAATAATTGTAACGATGCAGAAAAGAACTTTATTCTGTTTGCTGATTTCTTTCATATTTTGTGCAAATATAAAAGCTCAGTACACCTCTTCCCTCTTTGCCTCTCCCAAGCACGAAGTGAGAGCAGTGTGGCTCACTACCATCGGAGGACTTGACTGGCCACACCACTATGCACAAAGCCCACACAGCGCCGAGATTCAGCAAAAGGAGCTATGCACGCTCCTGGACCAATACCAAAAGGCTGGTATCAACACCGTGCTCATCCAAACGCGCATCCGCGGCACTGTCATCTACCCTTCGAAATATGAGCCTTATGACGGATGTCTGAGTGGCTTCCCCGGTAAGTCGCCGGGCTACGATGCCTTGAAGTTTGTCATCGACGAGTGCCACAAACGGGGCATGGAGCTGCAGGCGTGGGTCGTCACTCTCCCCGTGGGCAAATGGAACAAGCTCGGCTGTGCACGGCTGCGCCAACAGTTTCCGGGACTTATCCGCAAGATCGATGCCGACGGATATATGAATCCGGAAGACCCCACGACGGCACGCTACTTAGCAGACATCTGCAAGGAGATCACGCTGAACTACGACATCGACGGCATTCATCTCGACTACATCCGCTATCCCGAGACTTGGAAGATGAAGGTCAGCAAAGAGCAGGGACGCAGCAACATCACGCGGATCGTCAAAGCCATCCACGACAGTGTCAAGGCCATCAAACCGTGGGTAAAGATCAGTTGCTCACCCATCGGCAAGTTCAATGATCTCTCACGATACTGGAGTCACGGTTGGAATGCTTACGACAAGGTATGCCAGGACGCACAAGGCTGGCTCAAAGACGGACTCATGGACGAGTTGTTCCCGATGATGTACTTCCGCAATGAGCAGTTCTTCCCCTTTGCCATCGACTGGGCGGAACAGAGCCACGGCAAGATCGTGGCACCGGGACTGGGCGTGTACTTTCTCGATCCCAAAGAGGGCAAATGGCAGTTGCAGGATATCACCCGGGAGATGTACCTGCTGAGGAAATACCATCTTGGACACACCTATTTCCGCGGGAAGTTTTTCACCGACGACATCCAAGGCATCTACCATTTCGCGCAGACCTTCGACGGCACGCCGGCTTTGGTTCCTGCCATGACTTGGGAAAGCAAGGCTCTGCCGGCTGCGCCCACACGACTGAAGCTCACCGGCAACACGCTCTCGTGGCAGGGCTCTACACCTTATTATAATATATATAGCAGCCGGACGTGGCCCGTGGACATCCACGATGCCCGTAACTTAGTGGCTGCCCGACTGAACACCACTACCATTTCCGTGTCTACAGCCGGCCGCTACTTCGCCGTGACGGCCATGGACCGCTATGGCAACGAGAGCCGGCCCCTGCAGAGCCATACCAAGCAAAGCCTTGGCGTCGCCGGACTGCTTTCTTGCCACGACGGGCAGCTCTCGCTCCCCATCAAGAGCCACGTGCTGGATGCGCAATGGCTTGTCATTGACAACCTGATGGGGCAGCAAATGATGGTTCTTCCATACAAGGGCAACCAGGCTGATGTCCGTAGCCTGTCGCCTGGCTATTATCTGTTGCGGTCACTCGGCAACAAAGGCATAAGCCACAGACTGGGCTACTTCAAAGTGGAAGAAGCAAAGGATAAGGAATAACTATTTTACGAACACAAACAAAAAAGTAGAGGAAAAGTTTGGTCATTCCAAAAAATGTTATTACCTTTGCAACCGCTTAAATAAAGCAGGACACTGGTGCCTTGTCCGAACGGTTAGGTAACGGTCTGCAAAACCGTTCAAGGCGGTTCGACTCCGCCAGGCACCTCAGAGGAGCAGTGATAATCTTATCACTGCTTTTTTGTTTTTCTTTCGTCTTCAACTTTGTCTTCTTTTGCTTCCAACACATTTTTTCTAAGGAAACATTTGGAGTCTATCGTTTTTTTAGCTATTTTTGCAATGAGCATACGATGATTCATTCATCGCCACTCGCCCACCCTTTATGTTCACTTAAAGCCCTACACTATGAATCTCAACGACCAATACATCATCACCATCAACCGCCAGTTCGGAACAGGCGGACACGAAATCGGCGCAGAGCTGGCAAGGCGCCTGAATGTCAAGTTCATTGACAAGCAGATACTGAAAGCCGTCGCCCAGAAATTCAACCTCACCGAAGAGGAAGCCGTCAGCCTGGAGAAGAAAAGGCCTTCCTGGTGGGAAGACTTCACCAAGTTCTATCAGAACTTCGTCAGCATCAGCGAATACACACCAACCACCAACGACATCACCTCCCGGCAACTCTTCTACGCACAGGCCAAGGCGATGAGAGAAGTAGCCGAGCAGGAGTCGTGCGTCATCGTGGGGCGCTGCGGCTTCCATGTCTTCAAGGATCATCCCAACAAGCTCAGCATCTTCCTTCACGCCCCCATGCCGCAGCGTGTGGAGAGAATCATGAAACTCTATCATGTCGATGAGCACAAAGCCCGCATACTCATCGAGGACAACGACTACACGCGCGAGCTCTACACCAAGACCTATACCGGCTGCGAGCGCTACGATGCCCGCAACTACGATCTCAGTCTCGACATAAGCGGATATGGCGTCAACGGCGCCGTTGAGTTCCTGCTCGGCTTCATCGGCCATCACTAAAGACAAGCGGGGAAGAGGCACTTAAAAAAGTTAAAAAAAAGAAACCGTCTTACCGCTATTCCACATTCTTTTTGTATTTTTGCAATACAGAATAGCAATTGCACAAGCTAATACACATTTACATATTTAATTTGTAGCGAATATGATTATTTATTCTAAGGAAGTTGACAACATGTGCGTTGTCAAAAAGGGTGCCTACCACGGCCCAGCTCCAATCCCCGAAGAGGGTAAGTGGATTCAGGCCAAGGAAATCAAAGACATTTCTGGCTATACCCACGGTGTGGGTTGGTGTGCACCTCAGCAGGGTGCCTGCAAACTCTCTCTGAACATCAAAGAGGGTGTCATCGTAGAGTGCCTCATCGAGACAATCGGTTGCACCGGTATGACTCACTCTGCAGCTATGGCTTCTGAGATCCTGCCGGGCAAGACCATCCTGGAGGCTCTGAATACCGACTTGGTTTGCGACGCCATCAACACCGCCATGCGCGAGCTGTTCCTGCAGATCGTCTACGGCCGCTCACAGAGCGCATTCTCTGAGAACGGACTCGCTGTAGGCGCCGGTCTTGAGGACCTGGGCAAAGGCCTCCGCTCTCAGACTGGTACACTCTATGGCACCATGGCAAAGGGCACACGCTACCTCGAGCTCACCGAGGGCTACATCACCAAGATGTTCCTCGACAAGGACGACCTTGTTTGTGGCTATGAGTATGTACACCTGGGCAAGATGATGGAAGCCATCAAGAACGGCATGGACGCCAACGAGGCTGTCAAGAAGTTCACAGGACGCTACGGCCGCACGACTGCCGACCAGGGCATTGTTAAATCTATCGACCCACGTAAAGAATAAGGAGGAACCACAGTATGATTAGAAAAGTTCAATACGAAAGCCAGGAGCGTCGTGAGGCACAGGTCAACGCTGCCCTCCAGGCCAATGGCATCAAGAACCTCGAAGAGGCAAACGAAATTTGCGACAAGCTGGGCATCGATCCTTATCAGATTTGCGAGGACACACAGCGCATCTGCTTTGAAAATGCAAAGTGGGCTTACGTCGCCGGTGCTGCTATCGCTATCAAGAAGGGCTGCAAGAGCGCTGCCGAGTGCGCCGAGGCCATCGGTATCGGACTGCAGGCTTTCTGCATCCCCGGAAGTGTGGCTGACGACCGTAAGGTAGGTCTGGGACATGGTAATCTGGCAGCACGTCTGCTCCGCGAAGAGACAGAGTGCTTCGCCTTCCTGGCTGGCCACGAGTCTTTCGCTGCCGCTGAGGGTGCCATCAAGATTGCTGAGATGGCAAACAAAGTACGTAAAAAACCGCTGCGCGTGATCCTGAACGGTCTGGGCAAAGATGCCGCACAGATCATCAGCCGTGTCAATGGCTTCACATACGTCAAGACAAAGTTCGACTACTACACCAGCAAGCTCAACATTGTCGAGGAGATTCCTTATGGCAACAACCCTGCTCGTCTGAAGGTTAAGTGCTATGGCGCTGACGATGTCCGCGAGGGCGTCGCTATCCTGTGGCACGAGAACGTGGATGTCTCCATCACCGGTAACTCCACCAACCCGACACGTTTCCAGCACCCCGTTGCCGGTACATATAAGAAGGAGCGCATTGCCGCCGGCAAGCCTTACTTCTCTGTTGCTTCCGGTGGTGGTACGGGCCGTACGCTGCACCCCGACAACATGGCTGCAGGTCCTGCTTCTTATGGTATGACCGACACCATGGGCCGTATGCACAGCGACGCTCAGTTCGCCGGCTCTTCTTCTGTGCCTGCTCACGTCGAGATGATGGGCTACCTGGGCATGGGTAACAACCCAATGGTGGGTGCTACTGTGGCTGTAGCCGTACAGACCGACCTGCTGCTTAACAAGAAGTAAAATGATTACGTTTGTCCGCTTCCCAACATAGGAGTGGACAACAACACGACAATAAAGCCCTGTTTCGGTCAGCTCCGAAGCAGGGCTTTTCTTATAACAAAACTTTAATTATCCAAAATTCGCTTAATATCCTTTGCGAGTTCCAAAAAATATTCATACCTTTGTACGCTACTTGGATATACATCAAGTGTCTCTCAAAAGGCACTTTTTTCGTATGTAATCAATCAAGGTATTAGTTTGTTTATTCAAAGGTCAAATATTACATCATGCGTCAACTTAAGATTCAAAAAAGCATCACCAACCGTTCCAGTGAAGCATTGGACAAATACTTGGTAGAGATTGGTCGTGTCCCAATGATTTCCGTAGATGAAGAAATAGAGCTCGCTCAGGCTATTCGTCGCGGAGGACGTGAAGGAGAACGCGCGAAGGACAAATTGGTTAAAGCCAACCTGCGCTTCGTGGTGTCTGTCGCCAAACAATATCAGCACCAAGGTTTGGGCCTCACTGACTTGATCGATGAGGGCAACATCGGACTGGTGAAAGCCGCTGAAAAGTTTGACGAGACTCGTGGCTTTAAGTTCATCTCCTACGCCGTGTGGTGGATCCGCCAGAGCATCCTGCAGGCCATCGCCGAGCAAAGCCGTATCGTGCGCCTGCCGCTCAACCAGGTAGGTGCGCTGTCAAAAATCAACTCCGAGATTTCAAAGTTTGAGCAGAAAAACCAGCGCCGCCCCTCCGTGCAGGAGCTGTCCAATCTGACCAACATCGAGGAGGCTAAGATCGACCAGACCATCAAGGCCGACAACCACCACATGAGCATCGACGCTCCTTTCCAGGAGGACGACGACAACAGTATGGCTGACGTGCTCGCCTCAGGCGATGACAGCCGTACCGACAAGCAGGTCGACTACGAGAGCATGGCGAAAGAGCTCGACGTGGTGCTCCGCAATGTGCTGAAAGATCGCGAGATCACCATCGTGCGCGAATGCTTCGGCATCGGGTGTCACGAAAAGGGGTTGGAGGAGATCGGCGATCAGCTAGGACTGACCCGAGAGCGCGTGCGCCAGATCCGCGAGAAGAGCATTGTCAAGCTGCGTGAAAGTGGCTATGCCAAACTCCTTATTAAATATTTAGGCTAAACCCATTTCGTGAGGGAAAATGGGCGATGAAGAGGGCAGTGTTGACGGTTACGGCGGCACTGCACTTTTCGTTTTTATCCCACAGCTCCATCCCGTACATTCTCTTTGATATGAAGGAAAGTCATTCTGTCATCTTATGCTTAGGGTCCAATGCCGACCAGGAAGCGAATATCCAACGGGCACAGCAACTGCTCCGCACCGAATATACGTCGATAGCCTTCACCCCTTCCATTTGGACAGAACCGATTGGCGTCGTATCCCCGCCCTACCTCAACTGTCTGGCCACGATGACCATCGAGGACAGTCTTTCGAGTCTGCATGATAAGACCAAAGCCATAGAGCGGCTGATGCATTCAAGCAGAGAGGAACGAAGAGACAACATCGTCAGAATAGACATCGACATCCTGAGCTTCGACCGAAAGCATTACCATGAAGACGATTGGAGCCGGGACTATGTCAAACAACTGATTGAAGACCTCCCCACCCCACTACACCTGGGTTAATATTTATATGGTTTAGGAACCACATCTTATTTAATATATACATTCCATCAAAAATGGTTCAGGAATATCAGATACGCGTACAACCGCAAATCGCATACAACGAGCAAAGCCTTACCGCTTTCCTCTCAAAGGAGAAAGGATTCGACAGCCGCACGATCAACAGCGTCAGAATACTACGGCGCAGCATCGACGCACGGCAACGGCAGGTCATGGTCAACCTCAAAGTGAGAGTATATATCAACGAACTGCCACAAGACGAAGAATACCAGCGGGTGGAATACCCCGATGTGTCCGACGCTCCCCAGGTGATCGTCGTGGGAGCCGGGCCCGGCGGGCTGTTCGCTGCCCTGCACCTGATCGAGTTGGGCTATCGTCCCGTGATCGTGGAGCGCGGCAAGGATGTCAGAGAGCGCAAGAAAGACATGGCAGCCATCACGCGCAACCAGTGCGTAGACCCCGAGAGCAACTATTGCTTTGGCGAAGGCGGCGCCGGAGCTTACTCCGACGGAAAACTCTACACGCGCAGCAAGAAGCGCGGCAGCGTGGAGAAAATCCTCAACGTCTTCTGCCAGCACGGGGCCTCCACATCCATTCTGTGCGATGCACATCCCCATATCGGCACGGACAAGTTGCCACGAGTCATTGAGAACATGAGGAAACAAATCCTGCAATCGGGCGGACGGGTTTACTTCAACACTAAAATGACCGGGCTGCTCATTGCTAACGAGCAGGTGGTGGGCATTCGTGCGGTGGACCATATCGACGACAAAGAGATGGAGCTCCACGGCCCCGTCATTTTAGCTACCGGTCACAGTGCGCGCGACGTATACCGCTACCTCCATGACCAGCATATAGAGATAGCAGCCAAGGGCATTGCTGTGGGCGTGAGACTGGAGCATCCCGCCGAGCTGATCGACCAGATACAATACCACAGTCGCAACGGCCGCGGCAAGTATCTTCCTGCTGCCGAGTACTCGTTTGTCACGCAGGTGGAAGGCCGTGGCGTCTACTCGTTCTGCATGTGCCCGGGCGGCTTCGTCATTCCGGCGGCAACAGGTCCCGAGCAGATCGTTGTCAACGGCATGTCGCCGAGCAACCGCGGCACACGCTGGTCAAACAGCGGCATGGTCGTGGAGGTTCATCCCGAGGACATCGCCGGGATAGAGCGTGGCGACACCGCAGCGGCAGACAACGGCCACACTGATGCGGCGCAAGGAGTGGACCCGCTCTGCATGATGCACTTTCAAGAGCGGTTGGAAAAAGACTGCTGGCAGCAAGGCAACAGAAAGCAGACAGCTCCGGCTCAGCGCATGGCCGACTTTGTCAATGGTCACCTGAGCTACGATCTCCCCGACAGCAGCTACGCTCCCGGACTTGTCAGCAGCCCGCTCCATTTCTGGATGCCTTCGTTCATTGCCCATCGTCTGCAAGAGGGCTTCAAAGTCTTTGGTCGTCAGCGCCACGGCTTCCTTACCAATGAAGCCACACTCATCGCCACAGAGACCCGCACGTCCAGTCCTGTCCGCATCCTCCGCGACGACCTCACCCTCCAGCATATCCGCCTTCACGGTCTCTTCCCCTGTGGCGAGGGTGCTGGCTATGCCGGCGGCATCGTCTCCGCCGCCATCGACGGTGAGCGATGCGCCGAGATGGCTGCGCAATACCTGCAACAATAATCAAATTAGTCTTTTATTCACAACATCCATAAAAAAAGGCCGACACAATTGTGTCGGCCTTTTTTTATGGATATTAACGCAACCTCCTTAAGCAAGGAGGCAAACGATTGATTTAGCTTTCTGTCTTACTGCTTCAATATGGCTTCCAACTCCTTTGTCTTAGGATCGTTGGCGCCATAGACAGAGTAGTAGCACTGATACAGAGGATAAGCCCAGTTAGCCTTCTCACGGTTAGGATCCAGCTCCTTAGCCTTGTCGAGATAGCCCATTGACTCTTTATAGAGTGCCAATTGCTGAGCGCGGTTGCCATTGATGCCGGATGCCATAGCGTTCATGGAGAAGCCTAAATAGGTATAGACCACAGGGTTGGTCTGATCGATGGACACAGCTTTTTTGAAAGCCTCCACGCAACCTTTCCAATCAGGATTTGACGCTGTGGAGTTGCGATTCATCAGTGCCTGGCCTTTCAGAGCCCAAGCAGTGAAGTCGTTAGGATTCTTGGCAATCTTAGCCTCAACAAGAGCGTCGAACTCCTTTGTCATGCCCATGAGGCTGTAGAAGTTGCTGAGCTGTCCGAAGATCATCTCATTGTCAGGCTCCTTCTCGTACATAGCAGCCAGCTTCTGAACATAAGCCACAGAGTCGGCCTTCGTCTTCAGGTTGCGCTGCGCCATAGCCAGCTTGAAGGCCTGAGCCTGCTTGGCAACAGCAGTGTCCTGCGTAGCGATGTCGGCATACTTCTCAGCGAGATCGTATTTCTTTGCCTGATTAGCATACTGAGCTGTATAGTAAGCCACCTGACCAAGGAATTGCTTCTCCTGAGCCTTAGTAGACTGGAAGAAGGGCAGGTTGTCGGTATCGAGGAAAGAGCCCCAATACTTCAACACGTTGTCCTGATCGTTGAGCTGAGCATAGTAGTTGCCGGCCGTGACGAGCTGCATACGGGCATTGGCGACCAGCGGGGTCAACGCTCCGGTGAAACGTGGCTTCACCTTGCCCTTCTCGTTGGGCTCAGCGTCATACTTGAAGCACTCCAAAGCATTCTGAGTGGCATCGTAAGCTGCCTGATAGAACCCCAGTGTGTCGTAAGGCTCCACCTTCTGCTTGGTAATCTGAGCCTGCATGTTGGCAGCCTGGATTGCATTCTCCTTGTCGAACTTCTGCAAAGCCAGACGAGTCAGATGCTCATAGGCTTTAGCTTTCTCGCCAGAGTTTGCCAGCTGACCGAGGCTGGACTTGACCAGCTCCACAGCCTTGGCATAGTCTTTCTCCTTTGTGATAGCCTTCAAGGCATCGCTATCACCGGCGAACGCAGCCGAGGCGCCCAGCACCAACATGGCTGCAATCATCATTTTTTTCATAGACGTTAAGATAAAATTATACGGTTGTTATCTATTATTTCTCCTTATGCCTGGGTCTCGGGATCGTCGGGCGTCGTCGTGTCTTCTGCCGGAGCATCAGCCGCAGGCTGCTCTCCCACTGTCGACTCGTCGAACTGCTCGTTCTTCTCAAGCATCTTCTGATGGCTTTCTTCCTCTACGGTGGCCTCCAGCTCAGAGCTCATCACCTTACAGACGCTGGCGATGATGTCATTCTTCTTGGCGAGGTTGATCAGGCGTACGCCTTGTGTAGCACGTCCCATGATGCGCACCTCCTTCACAGCCAGTCGGATGACGATGCCACTCTTGTTGATGATCATCAGATCGTTCTCGTCCGTGACATTCTTAATAGCCACCAAACGTCCCGTCTTCTCAGTGACAGCCATGGTCTTGACACCCTTACCGCCACGGTTGGTCTTACGGTAGTCTTCCACCATCGAGCGCTTGCCGTAGCCGTTCTCACTGACGACCATCACTGTCTCGGTCTCTGCGTCGTTGACAACGACCATACCGACCACAGCATCGTCGCCCTCATCGAGACGCATACCACGCACACCGGTAGACACACGGCCCATGCAACGCACATCGTTCTCGTCGAAGCGGACAGCCTTACCATTGCGGTCGGCCATGATCAGTTCGTTATGTCCATTGGTCAGACGTACGTCGACCACCTCGTCACCTTCGAGGATGTTGATGGCCTGCACACCATTGGCACGCGGACGTGAGTATTCCTTCAGAGAAGTCTTCTTGACGATACCATTCTTTGTGGCGAAGACGACATAGTGGCTGTTGACAAAGTCCTCGTCCTCCAGGCCACGTCCACGCAGACGCAAGGACACGTTCACCGCATCATCGGGATCGATGTTGAGCAGATTCTGGATAGCACGTCCCTTCGACGTCTTGTCGCCCTCAGGAATATCGTAGCAGTGGAGCCAGTAGCAGCGGCCCTTCTTTGTGAAGAAGAGCATCGTCTGGTGCATCGTGGCAGGATAGATATACTCCGTGAAGTCCTTTTCACGCGTATGGGCTCCCTTTGAGCCGACGCCACCGCGCGCCTGCTCACGGAAATCGCTCAGCGGCGTGCGCTTGATATAGCCGAGATGGCTCACCGTGATCACCACAGGATCATTGGGATAGAAGTCCTCAGCATTGAACTCATGCTCATCGGGGATGATCTGTGTACGGCGGTCATCACCATATTTCTCCT